>Ga0115003_10000558_pt1 | contig 32863 bp, 23 predicted proteins | sample ArcticOcean_MG_C_7_FD_88736 | JGI IMG/M metagenome (GOLD analysis project Ga0115003, IMG submission 88736) | Marine microbial communities from western Arctic Ocean - ArcticOcean_MG_CB11_88 | ecosystem: Environmental > Aquatic > Marine > Oceanic | place: Arctic Ocean: Canada Basin | collected...
ACTAAACCTATAATATTTGACGCTATTCCACTTACAAAGGGAACATTTCCGCCAAGTAGGCTTACTACGATACCTAATGCAAGTAGAGATATTACTACTTTTGTTAGGCTGTCAAAAATGGACGTTAGTCCTGCTATTGCTTTCATGTTTTCTCCTATTTTTTTTTCAAAAAATCAAAACGAATCATTTCGTGTTGATATGTTTAATTTTATCATTTTAGAATCTAAGAGCACTTTAAAAAGACATAAATTTTAGTAAAGTGTCATAAATACAACGTTTTAAGATTTATAGCGTGCAAAATGAATCAGTAGACCCGATAAACCGTTTAGAAATTAGAATGCTTTTGAAGTGCAAAAATAAAAATGTTAGTAATGGCGGAGAGAAAGGGATTCGAACCCTTGATACGGTTGCCCGTATACACGCTTTCCAAGCGTGCGCCTTCAACCACTCGGCCACCTCTCCTTTTGCTATAACTTTTTAAATGCACCTTTATTACTTAAATAATTTTGGTTGAAGTATTTATACCAATCAATAGTTTTTTTTAGTCCTTCATCAAATTTGATCCTCGGTTTCCAACCTTGAGATGTTATAAACTTGTTGTTTGCTTGCATTTTCCAGATTTCATTGGGCCTGTATTTTAGAGCTCCAATTTTTAATTTAGACGATGAGTGAGAATATTTATGTATTTTTTTAACTAAATCTTTAATTGAAATAGGAGTATTACTCCCAACATTAATTGGTTTAAGACTATTTTTTATTTTTTTATCTAAGAATAATATTCCATCTATTATATTATCTACATAATTGAACTCTCTTGTTTGTCTTCCTTTTGTTGTTTTGATTTCTTTATTGTTTAAACATTTAAGAATGATTTCTGGTATAATTGCTTTTTCACTTTGGAAAGGTCCAAAAGTATTAAAAGGTCTAACATTTAACAAATTCAAATCTGTATGTTTAGATTTTAATAAAGCAAAAAGTTCACTTGCATATTTTGTAACACCATAAGGTGACATTGGATTAGGGGTTTCACTAACGTTAAATGGTAGAATATTTTGAACTCCATAAATTTCAGAAGTTCCCATATGAATAAGTTTTTTAATATTCGGTCCATGATTTAGCAAGTTTATCGTAGATAACAAATTTGAGTTGACGTTTTCAAAAACATGTTTGAAACTATCGCCAACATGATTGTAAGCTGCTAGATGAAACACAACATCAAAATTTAATTTTTTCATTTCACTTACGGAATCTGTATTCCTTAAATCAGCTTCAATTATGTTAATCTTGTCCCAAATTTTTACCAAACGAGGAGAGTCGATGATACTGTTATATTTTACAATGACAAAAACTTTAGCGTTAAGTTGAACTAATCTATTAACTAGATGGGAGCCTATGAATCCAGCTCCTCCTGTTACTAAAATTTTTTTATTTTTTAAATGATTATTCATATTGTAAAATATTTATTATAATTATTTTTTGCATTTTTTAGTTCTTCAGGAGAGTTAATTGTTACCTGAAGATCATTAAATTTATATATATTAACCATTTTTTTTTTTATAAGGTAGTTTATAGCCTGCACAAAACCCTCGCCATCTTTTAAATTAATTATTTTTTGTGTAATTTTTTTAATAAAATTGGGACTTATAACTGCATAACCTATAAAATGATTTAAAGTAGGTTTTTCTTTAAAACTTGTAGCTATTCCATTTTTACCCCAACTAACAACGCCAAAAGGGTTTTCTATTGGGGCGACGACCAAAGTTAATAGGCATTTTGACTTTTTATGTTTTAAAATTAGGTCTTTAAAATTAATTTTTGCTAGCGTATCGCCGTAACTTATTATCGTATCTTCAAGTATATATTTCTTAACCATAAAGATACGCTTTAAAATTCCTGGCTTTAAACCGCCGTCACTGAAAATACCTTTTTTTATTTTTTTTATAAGAAAATTTTTTAAAATATTTGATTTATAGCCAAGACAAAAAATAAATTTTTTAACACTTTGCTTATCGTAATAATTTAATTTATGTTCAATTATCGTTTTACCGCCTATTTTAACCATGGGTTTTGGAACATTTTTAGTTAACAACCCCATTCTTTTTCCTCTACCTCCACATACAATAATCATTTGAAAATTTAATTCTTTTTTCATAATGCCGTTACCTTAAAATAATTCTTTCTAGTTCTTCTATAAAATTTTTTTTTGTTGGTAATATATTTTTATTCATATCTTTTTGAATCGAAGTGTAATTTTTTAATATATTTTTAATTGTATCTTTCAGTGAATTAATATTTCTTTCAGTTATAAAAATACCCACTCTATCTCTTGTTACATGTGAAATATCCTCAAAAATTATTACCGGTCTATGTCTAGCCAAAGCTTCGTCTAAGACCTGTGGATGTCCCTCTGTATAAGAGGGTAAAATTAAAATATTATGATCATCATAGAATTTTATTATTTGATCATTATAATTTTCGAAGGATACAATTGTTATATTTGGCTCAACTATAGGAATTTTTATATTTTTTTCAGACGTTATAATTGTCAAAGAAATTTTTGAGTTTTTTAAAATCTTCATTAATGAAAAAATTCCTTTTTCAACTCGAATTCTGCCAACATATAATAATTTAGACGATGCTATTTCTGGTGTTAGAATATTTTCAAACCATCTATTGTTTAAATGTGATGGACTAACTATCTCACCCTTTTTTTTTCTTAAAATATGTTTCCTGCAACTAATTAAATTTGAGATATTTGAACATATTAAAAACATTAAATGATAAATAGTTTTTCCAATAAACCCTAAAATTGCTTTGTATTCTTCATAGCCATCACTTCTTAAATATACATATGGCTTGATTCCGAAAATTTTTAAAAATACACATGCTAAAAAAGTAAAAGGGGAAATTGAAATAATTAAATATCTACTTTTTTTATTTTTTAAACTTTTAAAAATTAAAAATAAATAACCAAATATATTTTTAGAAATTTTAATATTCTCAATAGAGATTTTCTTTGTTCTTTTTTTTTTTGATCTTCTTCCGATTAAATTAACCTCTATTTTTTTATGTAAAGCTTCAGGTATTGACTTCAAATCAAGATTATCACAAAAATAATCGTTGTTTGAATAGCTTATGCTCTCATTAGTAATAATATAAAGCTTATTGTTCATAATTTAATAATAAATTTATACCTTCGTCTATTTTTATTTTGGGCTTCCATTTTATTTTTTTATTAATTTTTTTAATATTTGCTCTGCTATGGATAATTTCATTTTTTTTATATTTTATTTTTCCAAAATTCGGCTTACCTTTTTTTAACTTATTTTTTATCATGTTGGTTAATTTCTTTATAGAAATACTAACGCCCTGTGCCACATTAAATATCTCTCCTTTTTTCTTGCTCTTAATTAGTAAAAAAATCGCCCTTATAACATCATCTATAAAACAAAAATCTCTAGTTTGATTTCCTTTTGACAGATCAAACGATTTATTTTTAAGACAATTTTTTATTATAAATTGTAGAATTGATTGATGATCTTGTTCGTGTCCATAAACTTGAAAAAGTCTAATAACAGTGCTGGGAAATTTTTTTTTGTCATACAATTTTGAAATGTGTTCTGTGGTTTTTAATTTTGCAATTCCATAATCGGATTTAGGGTAACATTTGTTGTTTTCGGACTGCGGTGCTTTTAAAGGTCCATATTCAGCGCTACTTCCAATCTGAATAAAATTTTGTATTTTTTTTTTTAAAAAAAAATCTATTAAATTTTTTGGCCCTAAATGATATAATTGAAAAATTTTTTTTTTATTATTTTCTTTAAAATTCTCACTTGCATTTCCAGCTGCATTAATAACGTGAGTAAAATTTTGATTTAATCTTTTTTTTATTTGACTCTTATTCGTTATATCTACTTTCATATAATGTACACCTTTAATAATTTTACTTTTTTTAGGTTTTCTTCTTGAGGCGCTAGATAGATTCCAATTTAGCATTTTGGCTTTCTTTAAGATATTGTGACCTATAAAGCCCGTGCCACCAATTACCAATAAATGTATTTTGGTTTTTTTTTTTTTCACTTATGTTTCTTTGCTAATCTTCAATACTCCAATAAAAGCTTCTTGGGGTATTTCAACTCTACCAAATTGCTTGGATCTAGCTTTTCCTTTTTTTTGCTTTTTAAGTAGTTTTTTCTTTCTATCTCCTGCTCCGCCACCATGGATTTTTGTTAAAACATCTTTTGAAAAACCCTTAATTGTTTCTCTCGCTACAATTTTACCACCTATAGCTGCTTGTATTGGAATCATAAAATTATGTCTTGGGATTAAATCTTTTAATTTTTCACACACTTGTCTTCCAGTGGTTTGGGCGAAGTCTTTATGAATAATCATAGCTAATGCATCAACAGGTTCCGCGTTAACTAAAATTCCTAGTTTGACTAGGTCACCCTCCTTGTGTTCTGTTATCTCATAATCAAAACTTGCGTATCCGCTTGAAACAGATTTTAATTTATCATTAAAATCGAAAACAACTTCATTCAAAGGAAGGTCGTATGTTAGAACCGCTCTATCTCCTGAGTAGCTAAGGTTGGTTTGCATTCCTCTTTTGTCTTGACAAATTTTTATAATCGCCCCTAAATATTCCTCAGGTGTTATAACTGTAGCTTTAATCCAAGGTTCTTCAATTTTTATAATTTGTGTTGGATCCGGCATACTTGATGGGTTTTGTAGGTCCATTACTTCACCTTTCACTTGATGTACTTTGTAAATTACACCCGGTGTAGTAGTTATTAAATTTACATCGAACTCTCTTTCAAGTCTTTCTGTTATAATCTCAAGGTGTAACAAGCCTAAAAAACCACATCTAAAGCCTAAGCCTAAAGCACTTGAAGACTCTGCTTCATATGAAAAACTTGCATCATTAAGCTTTAACTTACCTAAACCATCTTTTAATTTTTGATATTCAGAACTATCAACTGGAAATAAACCACAAAAAACCACAGGTTTACTGGGCTTAAAACCAGGTAAAGGTGTATTAATTGGGTTTGCTGCATCACAAATTGTGTCTCCAACTTTTGTTTCTGACAAAGATTTAATTCCAGTGATAATAAATCCTATTTCACCAGAATTTAATTCGTTGATGTCAGTTGGTTTTGGTGTAAATACGCCAACCTTTTCAATTACATACTCTTTATCATTTGACATTAATTTAATTTTCATGTCTTTTTTAATTTTTCCATTTAAAACTCTTACTAGTATCACCACCCCGAGGTAGGTGTCATACCAACTGTCAACTAACAATGATTTTAATTTATCTTTTTCATTTCCTTTTGGAGCTGGCAATACATTAACTATTGCTTCTAAAATATCATCAATACCCTCTCCTGTTTTGCCGGAGCAACTGATTGCGCTTGAAGTATCTATTCCAATCACATCTTCAATTTCTTTTTTTGTTTTTTCTAGATCTGAGGCGGGCAAATCTATTTTATTTAAAATTGGAATAACTTCATGGTTAATTTCAAGTGCCTGATAAACGTTTGCTAAAGTTTGAGCTTCAACACCTTGAGTGCTATCAACAATTAATAATGATCCCTCACATGCAGATAGTGATCGACTCACTTCATACCCGAAATCAACGTGGCCTGGTGTGTCTATTATATTTAAAGTGTAAATATTTCCGTTTTTAGCTTTATATTTTAATTTAACTGTTTGCGCCTTTATAGTAATTCCTCGTTCTCTCTCTATATCCATAGAATCCAAAACCTGTGTCTTCATCTCTCTATCTGTCAACCCACCACATTTATGAATAATTCTATCTGCGATAGTAGATTTTCCGTGATCTATGTGCGCAATTATTGAAAAATTACGAATTCTTTCTATATCTGACATTAGGACCTAATTGTTGCATCTGTTTTTTCTTTAACCGTTTCTATTATTTTTTCACTTACTTGATCTAAATCTTTTTCACTTAAAGTTTTATCTACGGCTTGAAGTATCACATTAAAGGCTACTGATTTTTTATCTTTAGGAATATTCTCTCCCTCATAGACGTCAAATATACTTACTTTTTGAATAATACTTTCATCAACTTCTTTAATTAATTTTTCAAGCAAATTAACTTTGAAAGACTTATCTATCACAAAAGCAAAATCTCTTTCAGATTTTTGAAAATCAAAAACTTTATAATTTGACTTTATTTGTCTTATTTTTTGTTTTGGTTGAGGTATGTTTTTTAAGAAAATTTCAAATCCGAAAATATTTCTGTCTTTAAAATCTAGCTTTTTTATTATAGCAGGATGTAGTTCTCCAAAATAAGCGAGGTGTGCGCCTTTTTCAGATTTTAGAGTAATAGATCCTGATCGACCTGGATGATAACTTGTTTTAGTTAAATCACTCACAAAAAGATTTTTTTCATCTAGGCCTAACTCGATAAGAGTCCTCAATGCGTCACTTTTAATATCAAAAACATCAACGTTTCTCGTTTTGTCAGACCAGCTCTTCCTATTAATTTGACCTGATTTTAAACCTCCAACAACTGTTTGTTGTTCCCCTGGGTTTTTCCCAAAAAAAATTGGCCCTACTTCAAAGAGTGATAAGTCTTCATGCCCTTTATCTTGATTTTTTTTTAGATTGATTGCTAAATTAGAGAATATTGATCTTCTCAATACATTGAGATCAGAGGAAATAGGATTATAAATTTTTATTTCTTGTTCTTCTTTTGAAAATTTTTTATCTATGTTTGAATCCGTGAATGACCAAGTAACGGCTTCTATATAGCCTTTTGATGCCAGCGATCTTTGTGAAAGGTGAAAAAGCTTTTGTTTGTAATTTAAAGTTTCTTTTACTCTTTTTTTCTCAGGCTCAATTAATTCAATTTTATCAAATCCTTTTATTCTTATTAACTCTTCAATTAGATCAACACCTTGTGAAATATCCGGTCTCCAAGAGGGGACTTCAACTTTCAAATTTTTTTTACTTTTTTTTATCTTAAATCCTAAAGATGACAAAATTTTATCAGCTTCAGAAATTGAAGTTGGTATGCCTATTAGAGCTTTAAATTCCTTTATATCAAATACTATAATTTTTCTTTTTTGAGTTTTTTGTCCGATAATAGTATATTTGCTTACTTCTCCACCGCAAATCTTTACTATTAATTCTGCAGCAACCTCTAGTCCTTCTTGAATTGAATTTGGGTCTATTCCTCGTTCAAATCTATATTTTGCGTCTGTATTTACATTTAATAAACGAGCTGTTTTTCTAATCGATGATGGTAAAAAATACGCTGACTCCAATAGTATGTTTTTGGTATCTAATTTTGTTAAAGCTTTTATTCCTCCAATAATTCCTCCTAATCCTAATATACTGCTTTTGTCGGCTACAACACACATGCCGGTCTTTAATTTATATCTTTTATTATCTAAGGCTTCAAATTCTTCTCCTTCCTTTGAATTTCTAATAATTATTTCTTTATCTATTTTATTAGCATCATAAGCGTGCAGGGGACGATTTAAATCAAACATGACGTAATTGGTAATATCAACAACTGCAGAAATTGGTTTTAACCCTAAAGCCTTAATTTTATTTTTTAACCATTCTGGACTTTCTTTATTTGATATGTTTTTTATATAACAACTGCCAAAAGATAGGCAGCCTTGATATTTTTCTTTAGAAATTGAAACTTTTGTAGGCTGTTTAAAATTTTGTTTTAAAGTTTTTTTCTTCAATTTTAAAAAATTCCCAAGCCCAGAAGAGGCAAGATCCCTTGCTATCCCTCTTATTCCAAGACAATCCGCTCTATTAGGAGTTATAGAAATATCTATAACTTTTTCTATTTTACTCTTGAAATAACTTTTACCAATTTCTTTTTCTTTATTCTTTAACTCTACAATTCCAGTGCTTTGAGCTGATAAATTTAATTCACTTTCTGAGCAAAGCATACCGCTGGACTCTACCCCTCTAATTTTCGCTATTTTTAGTTTAAACTTTGTTTTAGGTATAATGGAGCCTGGGGGGGCATAAATAGTTAGCAATCCTTCTCTGGCGTTTGGAGCTCCGCAAACTACTTTGATAATTCTATTGTCACCAAGAGTTACATCACAAACTTTTAATTTATCAGCGTTAGGATGTTTTTCAGTTTTTAAAATTTTTACGACTTTGAAATCACCTAATTCATCCTTATTTTCTTTAATATCTTCAACTTCAAGACCGATTTTAGTTAATTGATCAACTATCTTTGCTTCGTTTGCTTTAGTTTGTAAATGCTCTTTTAGCCAAGGAATTGTAATAATCATTTACTTAAGCCTCTATAATTTGTTGGAACATCTAAAGGATCAAAACCGAAATGATTTAACCATCGGTAATCAGTTTCAAAAAATGCTCTTAAATCATTAATTCCATATTTAAGCATTGCAAGCCGATCGATCCCTATGCCAAAAGCATAACCTTGATATTTCTTTGTATCTACTTTGACATTTTTCAAAACATTTGGATGCACCATTCCACATCCCAAAATTTCTAACCATTTATCTCCTTCTCCAATAATTATTTTTTTATTTTCTAATCTATAGCCGATATCTACTTCAGCAGAAGGTTCAGTAAATGGAAAGTGACTTGGTCGAAATCTCATCTTAACATTTTTAACCTCAAAAAATTCTTTGATAAAATAATCTAGACATCCTTTTAGGTGACTCATAGTAATATTTTTATCTACGTGAAGCCCTTCGATCTGATGGAACATTGGTGCATGAGTTTGGTCACTATCACAACGATATGTTCTGCCAGGAACAATGATTTTAAAAGGTGGTTTTTCGCTTAACATAGTTCTAATTTGGACTGGTGAAGTATGAGTTCTTAATAGAATTTTTTTATTTTTCTCAAGATAAAAAGTATCATGCATGTCTCTTGCTGGATGATCTTCGGGAGTATTTAGTGCTGTAAAGTTATTATATTCTGTTTCTACATCAGGTCCTTCAGCTACAGAAAATCCAATCTCTGAAAATATGGAAGAAATTTCATCAATCACTTGTGATATTGGGTGAATTTTTCCTTGCCTAAATGGTCTTGCGGGTAAAGTTACATCAATTTTTTCATCTTTTAATCTTTCATTAATTTCTTGAGTTTCGATTTCTAAATTTTTTGCCTCTATTTGTTTCAACAAACTATCTTTTAAATTATTTAGCTTTGAGGCAAATTCTTTTTTTTTATCAGGAGATAAAGATCCTAAGTTTTTAAACTGACTTGTAATTTGACCGTTTTTACCAAAAAATTCCGTCTTAAGATTTTGCAATTCATCTTTTGATTTTATCGAGTCTATTTTTGCGTTAAAAATAGAGTTTATTTTATCTAATTCACTCATTAGGTATTCTGATTTTTTATATTAAGTTTAGATTAAATCAAAGACCCTTATTAGTTAAGGGAAGATTGAACCTTTTTTACTATAGATTTAAACACTTCTGGATTATTATAAGCCAATTCTGCTAACACTTTTCGATCTAATTTGATTTTTGATTTGACTAAACCATTTATAAATTTCGCGTAGGTAAGGCCTTCCATTCTCACACCTGCATTGATTCTTTGAATCCATAAGGATCTAAATTCTCTTTTTTTTGCTTTTCTATCACGGTAAGCATATTGCATCGCTTTTTCCATTGCTTGACGTGCTATACGAATAGTATTTTTTCTTCTGCCGTATTGACCTTTAACAGCTTTTAAAACTTTTTTATGTTTTGCTTTACTTACAACGCCGCGTTTAGTTCGTGCCATTTTTTTCCTATTTATTATAAGGCATATACGATTTAACAATTCTTGAGTCTTGTTTAGACATTATCGTTGTACCTCTAAGTTTTCTTATTTGCGAATTTGTTCTTTTAATCATGCCATGTCTTTTACCTGCTTGAGGTCTTTTAACCTTACCGGAAGCAGTAAACGTAAATCTTTTCTTTGCTGAGCTTTTAGTTTTTAGTTTTGGCATAAATATTTTGGTTTTATATAGGCAATAATTAATCTTTACAAGGCGATATTACTTTAAATTTAGATGGGTTGAACGATCATCACCATTTGCCTACCTTCAAATTTTGGCCTGCTTTCAACTTTTGCAATATCTTTGGTTTCTTCTATTATTTTGCTCATTAATTCTTTACCTAGCTCTGTATGTTGCATTTCCCTACCTTTGAATTTTACAGTAAATTTAACTTTGTCTCCCTTGGTGAGAAATTTTTTAGCATTCTTGATCTTAAAGTTATAATCATGTGTATCTGTTCCTGGTCTTAATTTAATTTCTTTGAGTTGAACTATTTTTTGTTTTTTTTTAGCTATGTTAGCTTTTTTTTGTAAATCATATTTATATTTTCCCATATCCATAATTTTACATACAGGTGGATTTGCATTTGGGGATATTTCAATTAGATCTAACCCTTCTTGTTTCGCTATTTCAATTGCTTTATTAAGCGGCATTGCACCGAGATTACCGCCATCACTACCTATCACTTGAACATCTAATGCTCTAATTCTCTCATTCGCCTTTGGGCCTTGAGGTTTACTTCTTCTTTGAAAGTAATTTGGTTTAAAACTTGACACTTAGTTTAGGGGTAACTTATTTGCTTGAAGCATATTTTTTATAAAATCTTCTCGTTTAACTGTCTCTTGGTTTTCAGATCCTAATCTTCTGATTGTTACGGTATCCTCTGCAACTTCTTTTTTTCCACAAACTATAATCACTGGAACCTTTGCTAAAGAATGCTCTCTAATTTTGTAATTTATTTTTTGATTTCTTAAATCCACTTCGCATTTTATACCTTCTTTAAATAAATCTTCAAATAATTTATTTACATAATCGTTATTCTCTTCTGCTATTGGGCATACCACAGCTTGTGTTGGAGATAACCAAAAAGGCAATTTTCCAGCATAGTTTTCTATAAGTATGCCTATAAATCTCTCCAAGGATCCAAATAAAGCTCTATGTAACATTACTGGAACTTTTTTTGTTCCATCCTTATCAACAAATGTTGCACCTAGTCTATTTGGTAAATTTAAATCAACCTGTAATGTTCCACATTGCCAATCTCGACCTATTGCGTCTCTTAAAACAAATTCTATTTTTGGACCATAGAAGGCTCCCTCACCTTTATTAATTGTATATTCAAGTTTTGATTGCTTGATAGCGGATAAAAGTGCAGCTTCAGATTTATCCCAAACACTATCATCACCAACTCTTTTTTCAGGCCTATCCGAGTATTTCAATATAACATTTTCAAACCCAAGATCCTTGTAAATTTTTAAAATTAAATTTGTAACTGTTAGTGACTCTTGAGTGATCTGATCTTCTGTACAAAAAATGTGAGCATCATCTTGTGTAAAAGCTCTCACTCTCAAGAGGCCATGCAACGCTCCTGATGGTTCGTATCGGTGTACTTTTCCGAATTCTGATAATTTTAATGGTAAGTCTCTATAACTTTTTAAACCTTGATTAAAAACTTGAACACATCCAGGACAATTCATTGGTTTAATTGCAAATATTTTCTCATCAGGTGTTTCAGAGGTAAACATATGTTCACCAAATTTTTCCCAGTGCCCAGATTTTTCCCATAGAGTTTTATCTAAGAGTTCTGGTGTATTTATTTCTTTATAACCTGCAAAACGTTGCTTCATTCTCATGTATTCAACCAATCTTTGAAATAGCAACCAACCTTTTTCGTGCCAAAATACCGAGCCTGGACTTTCTTCTCTAAAATGAAATAAGTCCATTTCTTTACCTAATTTTCTATGGTCTCTTTTTTCAGCTTCTTCAATTCTCTTTAAATAATCATCTAGTTCTTTTTGAGAAGGCCAAGATGTTCCGTAAATTCTTTGGAGCATTTCATTATTGGAGTCACCTCTCCAGTAAGCCCCAGCAATTTTTGTAAGCTTAAAATGCTTGCCAATTTTACCTGTAGATAATAAATGTGGTCCACGACAAAGATCATACCATTCGCCATGATAATAAATTGAAACTTCATTTCCTTCAGGAATGCTGTCAACTAGTTCGACTTTATATTTTTCTCCAAGTTTTCTATAATGGTCTTTAGTTTTTTTTCTTTCCCATATTTCTTTTCGGGTAAGCTCATCTTTTTCTACAATTTCTTTCATTTTTTTTTCAATTTTTTCTAAATCTTTTGGTGTAAATGGTTCCTCTCTAGAAAAATCATAGTAAAAGCCATCTTTAATTGCAGGTCCTATAGCTAGCTTAGTGCCAGGAAATAACTCTTGGACTGCCATAGCCATTATGTGTGTTGTGTCGTGTCTTATTGCGTCCAAACCTTCGCTATCTTTGTGAGTAATTATTTTGACTGTTGAATTCTTTTCTATTTCGTAAGACAAATCTTTCAGCTCACCATCGACGCTCATTATTAAAGCTTGCTTAGACAAAGACTTGCTAATTTTTTCAGCAACTTCTATTCCGGTAACTTTATTTGGAAAATTAATATTATTTCCATCTGGTAATTTAATTATTGGCATTTAAATATTTAACAATTTTTTATATTCTCTTAGAGTTGAGTCGCACATAGCTTCCACATCAAATTTTTTTATTACGTTTTTTCTACCTTCGTTTCCTATAGAATTCAATGTATCTTGATCTAATTCAATAACAGTATTTAGAGTTTTGGCAAGTTCTCGAGGGTCATCATGCTTATATAGAAAGCCTGACCTGTCTTTTAGAATTGTTTCCTTAGATCCACCTAGGTTGCTTGCAATTATAGGCTTTCCCATGGCTTGGGCTTCAACAGATACTCGCCCAAATGCTTCCGGCTCTATTGAGGCAGATACAACTGCATCTGCCAAAGAATAGGCTAAAGGCATTTCTTTACAGTGATCAATGAATTTTATTTTTTGGCCCAATCTATATCTTTGGACTAAATTTATTAATTTTTTTTTATATACTTTCCTGCCTTGATCGGATCCCAGTATTATTACTTGAAAATTTGGTTTATTAAAATCTTCAATCAAAATATTTACTGCCTCAATTAGTTTTTCTTGACCTTTCCATGTCGTTAATCTGCCTGGCATAAGAATGGTAAATCTATTTGGAAAAAGTTCCCATTCTTTTTTCAGCTTTTCTTGCTTTAAAATAGAAATATTTTTTTGATGGTAATAATCGGTATTTATACCTCTAAAAATGACTCTTAATTTTTTTTTACGATTTAAATATTCTCCATAAGTTTCGCTGATATGATTGAATATAAAATTTGATCCAGCTATTGTTAATCTCGATCTTAACATGACGCTATTATAAAATTTTTTTAAATTACTTTTACAATTATAAGTGCCGTGAAAAGTTGTAATAAAATTTCTACCTGTTATTAAACATGCTAAATAGCAAGACCAAGCAGGTGCTCGGCTCCTGGCATGAACAATATTTATTTTATTGATTAATATTAATGCAGATAAAATAAATGTATTTAAAATAATTAATAATGGATTTTTAGAATGAACTGGCAAACGAAAGATTTTAACTTTGTCTTTTTTTATAAATTTGCATAATTTACCGCCTGAGGTTGAGATAAAAGACTCACAATTTTTTTCAGCTAAATAATGAGCAAGATCGTAGCACCCAGTCTCAGCGCCTCCAAAGCCTAATTTTGGAATAACTTGAAGAACTTTTATTTTTGAATTCATACTTAATGTTATATTATCAAATTAAATTTGAAACTTTATATGAAAAATTTTAAATACATAAAAATTTCAAAGACTAAAAAACTAAGATATATAGACAATTATTACCGTAAAAAACTGTATATAATTTTTCTTCCGGGATTTATGTCCGATATTGAAGGAAAAAAACCTCAAGTTATTAAAAAGTATGCCGTAAAAAAAAAGTTAGGTTTTTTAGCAGTAGAGTATTCTGGACATGGAAAGTCATCAGGAAAATTTACTAAGGGAAATATTAGTGCTTGGACCAATGATATTAAAAATTCTATAAAAAAAATAGTAAAAAAAAATAACTTTATTTTAATTGGATCAAGTATGGGAGCATGGATTGCATTGAATCAATTCAAATACTTTAAAAATCAAATTAAAGGGTTTTTAGGAATTGGGTCGGCACCAGAATTCTTGACGAGGCTTATGTGGAATAAGTTCTCAAAAAAAATTAAAAAAGAAATTATTAAAAAAGGTATTGGCAATATTAAAAAAAATCAATATGAGTATCCTATCACCTATCAACTAATAAAAGATGGAAGAAAAAATAATATTTTATCAAAAATAATTGAAGCAAGAATTAAAGTTACTGTGATTCATGGGCAAAAAGATGAAGTGGTGCCAGTTTCTTTTTCTAAAAAAGAGCTTGGTATTTTTAAAAATGCAAAAAAGAAATTAATAGTAATTAAGAATGGTGATCACAGCTTATCAAAGAAATATGCTTTAAAAAAAATAATTAAAGAATTAAATAATATTACTGTTGATGTAGTTTAATCCCTCGATATATGTGGGATATTTTAATTTATAATTAAAAAAATCTTTCATTTTTTTATTATTAACTTTCTTAGAATCTTTATAAAAATTTTTTAACATTTCGCTTTTTATTTCGTCTATTTCTATAAAAGCTGGCTTATTAATACCTAAAAGTTTTACTCCATATATTGCTACTTCTTCGGATGAGGCTGGTTTATCATCTGAAATATTATATATTTCATTTTTTTTAAAATTTTTTAAAGAATTAAATAAAACATTAGCAATATCTTCAACATGTATACGAGAAAAAAATTGATTTTCTTTTTTTATAATTTTTACTTCACCAGCTTTTAATCTTTTTAAAATATTATATTGATTAGAATAAATTCCTGATAATCTAAAAATTTGCAAAGGTAAATTATTATTGTTAGCAAGTTCAAGCCAATTTTTTTCAACTTCTAATCTTGATAAGCCGTTACGGGAAGTGGGTTTGGTCTTGCTTTTTTCATTTACCCATTCACCTCCGTGATCTCCATAAACGCTTGTGGCGGATAAATACGTAATCCATTTAAATTTTTTTGATTTAAAATTATTTATAAAGTTTTTAATTACTATATCTTCACCGCTAATAGGGGCTATTGATAAAAGAATATGGTCGGCTTGTTGAAGTTTTTTAATTAAATTATGGTCAAAAATATTTTCGGTTAATTGAAAGTTTTCATAATTTATGTTTGCAAATTTTTTATTACTAGACTTTTCGCGTGTTGTTGTGCTTAGTTGGAAAGGAACTTTTTCGTTATGGAGTTTTTTGATAAAGTTTTTTGCAACTTGTCCAAATCCAAAGCAAAAAATGTTTATTGTTTCCATTTAACCTACTTTTTTAATAATGGATTTTAAAGTAATGGGATTATCTAGTTTATCAAGCATTTCTATAGGGCAAACTTGCTTAAAAAATTGAAGCTCTTCATCAAAATTGTTTAAAATTTTTTCTGCAAAATTTGATTGTGTTTCTCTTACAAAGTCTTTTAAATTATTTTTTAAGAAATTTTTCCAATAATCTATCTCTATTGATTGCCAAATTATAGAATTTGGATTTACATATTTGTCAAAACTATTTTCCTTATCATATATGAATGCCATACCACCCGTCATACCAGCCCCAAAATTATCGCCTACGTGCCCAAGTATAATGGCAGTTCCACCGGTCATGTACTCACATCCATGAGCTCCACATCCCTCAACTATGGACAAACTTCCGGAATTTCTTACAGCAAACCTCTCGCCTGCTTGTCCGGATGCATAAAGTTTTCCTGAAGTAGCTCCATACAAAACCGTATTTCCTATAATCGTATTTTCATTTGAGATAAGTTTACTTTTTTGTGAGGGGCGCACAATAATAGTTCCACCAGAAAGACCTTTACCTACATAATCGTTACAATCTCCCTCTACTATTAACTTAATTCCTTTTGTGAGAAACGCACCTAATGACTGCCCTGCAGAACCAATTAATTTAATATTTATTGTATCTTTATTAATTTTTCCATCTCCAAACTTTTTATAGATGTAGTGAGATAGTCTAGTTCCAACAGATCTAAATGTATTTTTAATGCTATACTCAAAATAATTTTTTTCTTTTTGATTTATTTTTTCTTTGATATCTAGCCAAATTTTTTCGTCTAAAGTGTCAGGAACTTTATTTATTATTTTTTCTTTACAATATCTAGGATTTTCACCTGGGTCCGCTTGTACTAGAAGAGGGTTGAGATCTAAATCATCTAGATTTGGGGCTCCTTTGTTTACCTGAGATAGTAAGTCCGTTCTTCCGATAATATCATTAATTGATTTATAGCCAATCGAAGCGAGTATCTCTCTTACTTCCGTTGCCACAAATGTGAAGAGATTTACAACTTTTTCAGCTGTCCCTTTAAATTTTTCTCTTAAAGCTTTGTCTTGACTGCAAACGCCAACAGGACAAGTGTTAGAATGGCATTGTCGAACCATAATGCAGCCCATCGCAACTAAAGATGATGTTCCCATTCCATACTCTTCTGCGCCCATCATCGCTGCCATAACAATATCTTTACCAGTTTTTAATCCACCATCAGTTCTAAGTGTAACTTTGTGTCTTAAATTATTTAAAGTCAAAATCTGGTTTGTTTCTGTTAAACCCATTTCCCAAGGAATTCCCGCGTATTTAATGCTGGTTTGTGGACTAGCTCCAGTACCCCCGGAATGTCCTGATATTAAGATTATATCTGCTTTTGCTTTTGCTACTCCAGCCGCAATAGTTCCTATTCCTGTTGAAGCAACTAACTTTACCCCCACTCTTGCTCCTGGATTAATTTGCTTTAAATCATAAATAAGTTGGGCTAAATCCTCAATAGAGTAAATATCATGATGTGGTGGTGGAGAAATTAAAGTTACACCTGGCGTAGAGTGTCTTAGTTTTGCTATTTCATCATTAACTTTAAATCCAGGTAATTGTCCTCCTTCACCTGGTTTTGCTCCTTGTGCCATTTTGATTTCAATTTCATTAGCATTATTTAAATAATCAACCGTAACTCCAAATCTTGCTGACGCCACTTGTTTAACTCTAGAATTTGCTGAATCACCATTTGGTAAAACTTTGAAACGTTTTGCGTCTTCACCACCTTCACCACTGCAGGAAGCTCCTTTAATTCTGTTCATGCCTATAGCTAAAGTTTCATGAGCCTCTGCTGAAAGCGCTCCATGAGACATGCTTCCGCTGCCAAATCTTTTTAAAATATCTTCAACTGACTCAACTTCATCAATATTAATTGAATCTCTTTTTTTTTTTATTTTTAATAAATCTCTTATATTGATCGGAGGAAGTCCATGAATTCCAGCTGAATATCTTTTGTACTGATCATAAGATTTATTACCGACGGCACTTTGAAGTAAATGTATCAAATTTCCCTGATGTTGATGGTCTTCACCGCTTTTTCTATATCTATAAAGCCCTCCAATAGGTAGGGTATAAATATTTTTTTTAGCAAACTTTGAGTGTAATTCTTTTATTTTTTTTTCTATTCCTTTAATTCCTATGCCAGAAATTCTAGAAGACATTCCAGGAAAATAATCTGATACTATTGCTCGGCTTAATCCCACCGCTTCAAAATTACATCCTCCCCTATATGAACTGATGACTGATATCCCTATTTTTGACATAATTTTTAAAAGTCCAGCATCAATAGATTTTTTAAATTTTAAAACACAACTCTCAAAATCTGACTTTCCAAATAGTTTTTTTTCAAATCTCTGATGAATACTATCTATAGCCAAATATGGGTTAACTGTGGTCGCACCAACACCTATTAAAACAGCAAAAGAGTGTGTGTCTAGAGCATCTGAACTTTCAACATTTAGTGAACAATATCCTCTAAGCCCTAATTTAATCAAATAGGAATGGACGGCTCCTACTGTTATTATAGTTGGTATACTTGCTCTCTCATTTGAAATATTTTTATCTGATAAGACTAGTGTTGTACTACCTTCTCTAACAGCTGTTTCGCACTCTTCTTTAATGGTTTCTATTCTATCTTTTAATGAAGATTTAATTTCAAAAGTACAATCAATAGTTTTAATTTTTTTTGAAAAAATTTTTCTAAATTTTTTAAATTGCGAATTTGTTAAGATAGGACTGTCTAAAACATAAATGTTTTCTTGTGTTAAGTTGTCAAAATCTAAAATATTTCCTAGATTTCCAAATCTTGTTTTTAAACTCATGACCTTGCTTTCTCTCAATGAATCAATAGGTGGATTTGTTACCTGACTAAAGTTTTGTCTAAAATAATGCGAAACAGGCCTAAAATGACTAGATAAAACAGCTACAGGTGTATCGTCTCCCATTGAGCCTGACGCTTCCTTTCCTTCTTCAGCCATTGGATGAAGGATGAGTTCCAAGTCTTCAATGCTTAAGCCTGCTAAGTATTGTCTTTTTTTTAATTCTTCGCCAGTAAAACTTGCTTTTTCATTCTCAGATGAAATTTTTTCTTCTAGATCAATTATCTGTTTGCTATATTTTTTATAATCTTTTGCTAAAAAATCTTTTATTTCTTTATCTTTAAATAATTTTCCTTTCTTTAAGTCGATAGCAATAATCTGCCCTGGTCCTAGCTTTCCTTTTGATATAATTTTTTCCTCTGAAATTTTAATCATTCCCGATTCTGATCCAGCAAAAAAAAGGTCGTCAGAAGTTATTGCATACCTTAAAGGTCTTAAACCGTTTCTATCAGTTGCGGCCAAAATCCATTTTGCGTCAGTTGCACATATTGCGGCTGGACCATCCCAAGGTTCAATTGTGCTATTTAAAAAATTAAATAAATCTTGATGATTTTTTGGAACAGTTTTACTTCTTTTTGACCAAGAGTCAGGGATCATCATTAGTTTAATTAGCGGGGCAAGTTTTCCTGAATGAGTTAGTAGTTCGAAAACATTATCTAATGCGCCTGAGTCTGATAAGCTTCGAATTACTGGTTGCAAATCTTTTACATTTTTGAAAAGTGGACTTGACATATCTTGTTCATGAATTTTCATCCAATTAATATTCCCCTTAAGCGTATTGATTTCTCCATTATGGGCCAAGGTTCTAAAAGGCTGAGCCAGATCCCAACTCGGGAATGTATTTGTTGAGTATCTTTGATGAAAAATTGCAAATCTAGATGTCAAGTTTTTATCATTTAAATCTAAATAAAAGTCAGCCAATGACTCAGCTAAAAACATTCCTTTATAAACTATAGATCTTGAGCTAAATGAGCAGATGTAAAAATTTTTAATTGTTTTTTCTCTTGCTAATTTTTCTATTTTCTTTCTTGTTTCAAATAAATTTCTTTCAAGATCATTAGTTTCTAAGTTTTCATTTTTTTTAAACATAACCTGAGCAATTTCTGGGCGACTTTGTTCAGCTGTTTCCCCAAGAACTTTAGAGTTAAATGGAACTTGTCTCCATCCATAAATCTGAAAATTTTTTTCTAATAAAACTGACTCGATTATTTCTCTACATTTTTCTTGTTCGGCATAATCCGTTCTTGGGAGAAACACCATTCCTACACATATTCTTTTTGAATAATCAAGTGTGTGACCTGTAGCCAGAATTTTTTCTTTAAAAAAATCTGGTGCAATTTCTATCTGTATTCCTGCTCCATCACCAGATTTTCCATCCGCGTCTACCGCTCCTCTGTGCCAAATGGCTTTTAATGCTTCAATACCGTATTCAACAATTTTTCTAGATTTTTTACCGTTTGTGGCAGCGATCATGCCAACTCCACAGGCGTCATGCTCCATGCTTGGGTCATACACATGGTTGTCTTGTAAAATTTTTTTATTTTTTTCGTAATTATTCATTTAATATTAAGCTGCCCTATCAGATTTATTTTTATTAACTTTAGTTTGAAGATATTTTTCAATTTGTTCAGCGGAATCTCTACCATCTCTTATCGCCCAAACTACTAATGAAGCTCCCCTCACAATATCGCCTGCTGCAAAAACTCCATCTAAATTAGTTTGCATAGTCTTTAAATCTATTTTTATCGTACCCCATCTAGATACAGCTAACTCATCTGCATTAAACAGTTTTGGAAGATTTTCAGGGTCAAAACCCAAAGATTTAATTACAATATCCGCTGGAATTTTAAATTCTGATCCAATTCTAATTTCTGGTTTTTTTCTACCGGATGAGTCAGGTTCACCAAGTTTCATTTTATTAACTTCAATTTCTTTTATATGCTGAATTCCAATAAAGCTTTTAGGGCTTGTAAGCCAAACAAATTCTACTCCTTCTTCTTCAGCATTTGCCACTTCTCTGGTTGAGCCTGGCATGTTTTCTCTGTCTCGTCTATACAGGCATTTTACAGATTTAGCTTTTTGTCTTATTGATGTTCTAACACAATCCATTGCCGTATCACCACCCCCTATTACTACAATATTTTTACCTTCAGCATTTAAAGTTCCGTTGTCAAATAGTTCAACTTTATCACCTAGTCCTTTTCTATTAGAAGCAGTAAGAAATTCCATTGCTGGAAAAATGTTTTTCAAATTTTTCCCTGGTATATCTATTTCTCTAGACTTGTAAACGCCAGTAGCAATTAATATCGCGTCATGTTTTTTCTTTATTTCATATAAAGTTTTATCTTTACCTGCTTCAAAATTTTGAAAAAACTTTATCCCACTTTCTTTTAAAAGTTTTGTTCTTCTTTCAACTACAAATTTTTCTAATTTAAAATTTGGAATACCATAAATTAAAAGGCCTCCAGGTCTATCATATCTATCATAAATAGTTACTTGGTAACCTGACTTCCTAAGTTGTTCTGCGCACGCCATGCCGGCGGGTCCTGCACCTATTATGCCAATTGATTGTTCTAATTCCTTTTTAACTTTAAATGGTTTCACCCACCCCATATCCCAGGCGGTATCTGTAATATGTTTTTCTATTGACCCTATTGTAACGGTACCATGACCTGCTTGTTCAATTACACAATTCCCCTCGCACAATCTATCTTGAGGACAAATTCTTCCACAAACTTCCGGCATATTATTTGTGCTCTGTGACATTTCATATGCCTCCTTTAGCCTTCCTTCAGCTGTAAGTTTTAACCAATCTGGAATATTATTGTGTAATGGACAATGTATTTGGCAAAATGGCACTCCACATTGAGAACATCTGCTCGATTGTTCTTTAGCTTTTTCGCTTATATATTTATTATAAATTTCGTTAAAATCATCTTTTCTTTTTTTGGTATTTCTTTTAGGCGGGGTTTCTTTGGCTACATTTGTAAATTGAAGCATTTTTTTTTCCATATTCAGCAAACTTAATTGAAAAGCACAAAAATTTATAGTTAAAATAGGTAAGTAGTGTTGACATTTTTTAAGTAAAAGCCTCAATTTATCTGCTCTGTTTGCGCATAACAGATATGCATTTTGAAAGTCATCAAAAAAACATGCTTCAAGTTTAAATAAAAAAAATGATTGAAGTATTTATTTTATCAATAATTCAAGGAGTAACTGAATTTTTACCGATTAGTTCTTCTTCTCATCTAATCTTAATTTCCAACTATATAAGTTTTGAAAACCAAGGTCTTTCTATTGATGTAAGTTTACATATAGGCTCTTTTTTAGCAGTTATTTTATATTTTAAAAAAGATATTTTAAATTTTGTACAAAATAAAGATTTATTTTTTAAGATATTTGTATCATCTATTCCGGTAATGTTAGTTGGTTATTTTTTAGTTCACTTTAATTTTATTAACTATTTAAGAGATGTAAAGATAATTGGCTGGACTACTTTAATTTTTGGAGGTGTGCTGTTTATTAGTGATAAATTTGAAATAAAAAATTCGATTAAAAATAATTTTAATTATAAATCGGCAATTTTTATAGGTGTTTTACAAATATTATCTTTAATTCCTGGCGTGAGTAGATCTGGAATAACCATATCTGCAGCTAGAATATTAAAGATTAATAGATACGACTCTGCAAAAATATCTTTTTTGCTCTCAATACCAACTCTAGCAGCTGTTAGCTTATTTGGGTTAAATAATTTAATTTATTCTGAAGACTTAGTTTTTTCAATTTTAAACGTATTATCAATTTTTCTTTCTTTTATATTTTCTTTTATAACAATAAAGTTTTTTATGAAATATATCAAAAATTTTAGTTTAAATATTTTTGTACTTTATAGATTAATCCTAGGAATAATTTTATTATTAATTTCATATTTATAGAATAATTGTTAGACCTATTAAAACAACTATTATAATTAAAAAGAAGACAACTACAGCTTTTTGTAAAGAAAGATTAGTGACGAATTTCATATTACTGAAATACAATTAAAACTTAAAAATATCAATAAAAAATTGGTGCGCCTGCTAGGATTTGAACCCAGAACCTCCTGGTCCGTAGCCAAACGCTCTATCCAATTGAGCTACAGGCGCGTCTTTATCAGATATCAAATAAAGTATTGTAATTAAAGTAATTAAATTTATATTGTTTATATGAATAATTCAGTTGTAATAACATCCGCAACTAGAACGGCAGTGGGTTCTTTGGGTAAATCTCTCAAAAATATTTCCGGGTATAAGCTAGGTTCCACAGTAATTTCTGAGTCAATAAGAAGGTCAAAATTAAACAAGGAAGAAATTGACGAAGTAATAATGGGCCAAGTCTTGACTGGAGGAGCGGGACAAAATCCTGCGCGCCAAGCGCTAATTGAATCAGGTATTCCAAAAGAAAAACCCGCCTACATAGTTAATCAAGTATGTGGCTCAGGTATCAGATCAATTGCTTCTGGATTTCAAAGTATCAAAGCAGAAGACTCAAGCATTATAATTGCAGGCGGTCAGGAAAGTATGTCTTTATCTCCTCACGCGATTCATATTAGAGATGGAAAAAAATTAGGCGATACAGAGTTGACAGACACCATGATAAAAGACGGTTTGTGGGATGCTTTTAATGGTTATCACATGGGTGTCACTGCAGAAAATGTAGCTTCAAAATTTCAAGTTACTAGAGAAGATCAAGATAAATTTGCATTAAGATCTCAAGAAAAAGCTCTTCAAGCTCAAAAAGAAAAGAAATTCAATGATGAAATAGTAAATTTTCAAATTAAGTCAAAAAAAGCAGAAATAAATTTTAATAAAGATGAACATCCCAGAGATGGCATTACTATGGATACTTTACTTAGGTTAAAACCTGTTTTTCAAAAAAACGGTACGGTAACTGCTGGAAATGCGTCTGGATTAAACGATGGTGCTGCTGCGGTAACTTTAATGTCGTCCGATGAGGCGGATAAAAGAGAATTGCAAAAATTAGTATCTATTAAATCGTGGGCTAGTTGTGGTGTTGATCCAGCTTTGATGGGAACAGGACCAATACCATCTTCAAAAAAAGCATTAGATTTAGCTGGTTGGGTGATAAAAGATATAGACTTATTTGAAATTAACGAAGCATTTGCAGCTCAAAGCATTGCAGTATTAAAAACACTTTCAATTCCGGAAGAAAGAGTGAATGTTAATGGTGGGGCGATAGCTTTAGGTCATCCGATCGGCGCTTCAGGAACCAGAATACTTGTTACTTTAATTCATGAAATGATTAAAAGAGATGTCCATAAAGGTTTAGCAACATTGTGTATTGGAGGCGGCATGGGTATAGCTATGTGCGTAGAGAGATAATGGAGCTTTCAAAACCATATAAGGGAAAAGGTAAACGTAGAATAAAAAAAATGCCATTTACCGTTAAGGGCTACATACTATACTATGCCTTTTTCTGGGTGGTAATTATCTCAATTTATTTAGCTTATAATTAAAATTTTAGTTGGGGTAGATTTTTAAAAAAATTCAAACTCTCAGGATTTGCAATAGCTTCTACGTTATTTAATTCCTCACCATTAATTACTTTTTTTACTGCGAGCTCAACAATTTTTCCACTTTTTGTTTTTGGGATTTCAGGAACTTTAATAATAATTGCAGGTACATGTTTAGGGGAGCAATTTTCCCTAATTTTAATTTTGATTGATTTAATTTTTTGATCATCTAACTCTTGATTTTTTTTAGTTGTAACAAATAAGATAATCCTCACATCATTTTCATGATCTTGCCCCACAACTAAGCCTTCAGTTATAAAATCAATATCTTCCACCTGCTGATAAATTTCTGAGGTTCCAATCCTTACCCCCCCAGGATTCAAAGTGGTGTCAGATCTACCTCTCATAATAAATCCATTATTAGAAGTTCGCTCTATAAAGTCTCCGTGGTGCCAAATATTTTCAAATCTTGTAAAATACGCTTTGTGATATTTTTTCCCATCTTTATCATCCCAAAATTTTACTGGCATAGACGGAAATGGCTGCTTAACTACCAGCTCTCCTTTTTCTCCATCTTTTACACTTTTTCCCTCATTATTGAAAACATCTACCTCTATAGCCAAGCTTTGACCTTGAATTTCTCCTTTATAAACATTGGAATATAAATTACCCAAAACTAGACAGCCAACCATATCTGTTCCTCCAGCAATAGATGTTAAATATACATCTTTTTTAATATTATCATAAATATATTTAAAGCTCTCTTCAGCTAACGGCGATCCTGTGGAGGTAATAATTTTGATTGAATCTAAATCTAAATGTTTGCTATCGAATTTTTCATTTTTAAGATGATCAATATACTTAGCACTCACTCCAAATAAATTAATTTTTTTATTCTGGCAATATTCTAAAAGGATATCAATTTTAGGATAAGTTGGAGCTCCATCGTATAAGAATATTGAAGCACCTGTAGCAAGGCCTCCGACTAGCCAATTCCACATCATCCATCCTGTTGTTGTGTAATAAAAAAGTTTATCATTATCTCTTATATCGCAGTGCAACATAAATTCTTTATTGTGTTCAATTAAAACGTTGCCAGCTCCATGTGTAATACATTTAGGCTTGCCGGTTGTTCCACTGGAATAAAGTATGTAGATTGGATGGTTAAATTCAAACCTTTCAAAATTTTCATCTAAATTAGAATTATTTATTGCATCATCGAAGTCTATAAAATTTTTAATTTTAGTTTTTTTATTTTTTTTATAAGCAAATACTATTGTTTTTTTTATTGAAGGAATTTCTTTTAAAATAGAATCGACTTTTTCAATAATATTTATTTTTTTTCCGTTATAAAAATAGTAGTCACTTGTAATTAGAACTTTTGGATCAATCTGTTTAAATCTGTCTACCACTCCATGAATTCCAAAATCTGGTGAGCACGAGGACCAGATAATTCCATTTTTGGCACAAGCTAGAAAACTTATAATAGATTCAATTTTATTTGGAACATAAGCGGCAACTCTATCTCCTTTTTTCAAATCTAATGATTTTAAATAAAAAGAAAATTTACAAACTTTTTCATACAATAATTTCCACGAAATATTTTCTTCAAATTCATTTTCAGATAAAAAATTGATTGCTATATTGTTACTTCTTTTTTTAAGAATATTTTCGGCATAGTTTATTCTTGAATCAGGAAAAAATTTAGTTTTATTAAAAATTTTATTTTTTTTAATAATTTCTTTTCCTTTATCTCCTATAATTTTAGAATAATCCCAAAAATTTGACCAAAATGACTCCGGATTATCAACAGACCATTTCCAAAGTTCTTTAAAATTTTCATTAGATTTAAAGTTAATGAATTTAGAAAAATTTTTTAATAGTGAGTCTTGTCTTTTTTTTTCTGACGGTCTCCAAAGCGGTTTATCCATGAAAGTTAATCTAACTTTTATGGATTTATCTTAACAGGTATTTTTTTAAGAAAATTTTTTGAACAACTATCACTTTATTAGTTTTAATTTCTTTTTTTGAAAAGAAATTTTATTATCCATTGTATATTTGATTTGACTAAATTTAATTGACCAAAAATGGTAGAAAAAGTGTCTAAAACTGAACTTATCACACAATTTGCCCCAATCTTTATAGTTTATTATTAATGCGCTTTTTAATATGTTCCACCCAGTTTATAATAGCTAACTATGGCTCAAAATATTTCAGTACCGGATATAGGTGATTTCAAAGAGGTGGAAGTAATTGAAGTTTTAGTTAAACCAGGTGATCAAATTAATAAAAATGATCCAATCATCACTATAGAAAGCGATAAATCCAGTGTTGAAATTCCGTCTCCTTCTGATGGTAAAATTAAAGTTTTAAAAGTCAAAATTGGTGACAAAGTTTCAGAAGGAAGTATATTGGCGACTATCGAAAATGAACAAGCCGTAACACCTGATGAGAAAATTAAAAAAGAAGAACCGGTAGAAGAAAAACTAAAAATAAATGGAAATTTAGATATAGCAGAATCTAATCAACAAGTAAAAAAAGTTTTTGCTGAACCTGCAGATAAAGATGATATTGATCCAGTCGAAACAAGTGAGTGGATAGAATCTTTAAATTCTATAATTGTAAATGATGGTTCCTCAAGAGCTAGTTACTTATTAAATAAAGTAATTGGTCAAGCCTACAAATCTGGTTTAATTTTACCAGATACAAGGACTACTCCTTATATAAATACTATTCCTCCAGAAGCAGAAATAAAATCTCCTGGTGATCAAAATATTGAAAGAAAAATTAGAGCGTATGTAAGATGGAATGCTGCAGCTATGGTGGTAAAAGCTAATAAGAAAAGTCCTGATTTAGGAGGTCACATCGGAACATTTGCATCTGCCGCAACACTTTATGATGTTGGTATGAATCATTTCTGGCGTGCAAAAAATAATAAATTTGGTGGAGATTTAATTTATTTCCAAGGTCACTCTGCACCAGGGATGTATGCTCGAGCTTTTCTTGAAGGAAGATTAACAGCTAAACAATTAGATGGTTTTAGGCAAGAAGTTAATGCCGGGGGCCTGTCGTCTTACCCTCATCCTTGGTTGATGCCAAATTTTTGGCAATTCCCGACTGTATCAATGGGATTAGGGCCTATCATGGCAATTTATCAAGCGAGGTTTTTGAAATACTTAATCAATAGAGGATTAGTAAAAGATGAAGGTAGAAAAATTTGGGTTTTTTTAGGTGATGGAGAAATGGATGAACCAGAGTCACTTGGTGCCATTGGCTTGGCTGCAAGAGAAAAACTGGATAATTTAATTTTTGTTGTTAATTGCAATCTTCAAAGACTTGACGGACCTGTTAGAGGTAATGGAAAAATTATACAAGAACTAGAGGGAAGTTTTCGAGGATCTGGTTGGAATGTAATTAAAGTAATTTGGGGATCATACTGGGATCAACTACTATTAAAAGACAAATCTGGTCTTTTAATAAAAAGAATGAATGAATGTGTAGATGGTGAATATCAGGCATTTAAGGCAAAAGCCGGTTCATATGTTAGAGAAAAATTTTTTGGAAAATATTCTGAATTAAAAGAACTTGTATCCTCCATGACTGATAAAGATATTTGGAGATTGAATAGAGGCGGTCATGACCCGCATAAAGTTTATGCCGCTTATAATGCTGCAATGAAAAATATAGGTTCGCCAACAGTAATACTTGCTAAAACTATTAAAGGATATGGCATGGGTAAATCTGGAGAAAGTATAAATACCACTCATCAGCAAAAAAAATTAGATGAAAAAGATTTACTTTACTACAGGGATAGGTTTGGAGTTCCTTTGACTGATGATCAAGTTAAAAATATTGAATATTACAAGCCCAGCGAGTCATCTGAAGAAATGAAATACTTAAAAGATAAAAGACTAAAACTTGGTGGATTTATTCCAGAAAGGTCCTCTTTTGCTAAAACAATTAAAGCACCGCCAAAAGATATTTTTGAGAGTTTCATGAAATCTACAGGTACGAAGGAAATGTCTACTACAATGGCGCTTGTTAGAATGTTAACAGCGCTATTAAGAGATAAAAATGTCGCCCCGAGATTAGTTCCAATTATTCCTGACGAGGCCAGGACTTTTGGTATGGAGGGATTTTTTAGAAAAATAGGTATTTATGCTCATGAAGGTCAAAAATATGAACCAGAAGACTCAGGACAATTAAGCTCGTATAGAGAGGATAAAAGCGGACAAGTTCTTGAGGAAGGTATCAATGAGTCTGGGGCAATGTCATCATGGATCGCCGCCGGTACAGCTTATACTAATCATGATATTGAAATGATTCCGATTTATATTTTTTATTCTATGTTTGGATTTCAAAGAGTTGGTGACCTCGCTTGGGCCGCAGCTGACTCTCAAACAAGAGGATTTTTGATTGGGGCTACAGCTGGCAGAACAACTCTGGCAGGGGAAGGATTGCAACACCAAGACGGCCACAGTCAATTACTAGCGGCAAATATTCCAAATTGTGTTAGTTATGACCCCACCTTCTCATATGAAATGGCAGTTATTTTAAGAGATGGAATAAGAAGAATGCATGAAAAAAAAGAAAAAATTTTTTATTATATTACCGCCATGAATGAAAATTATTCTCATCCGGAAAAACCTAAAGGTAGCGATGAAGGTATATTAAAAGGGATGTATCTATTTAAGGAAAATAATAATAAAGGAAAGACTAAAGTTCAGCTACTAGGATCAGGCACAATTTTAAGAGAAGTTATAGCTGCTTCAAAGATTCTTTCTGAGGAATACGGAATTGACTCAGACATATGGAGTGTAACAAGCTTTAATGAACTGCGTAAGGATGGTATGGAGGCTGAGAGGTGGAGTCTTTTAAATCCCGATTTAAAAAGAAAAAAATCTTATATAGAGGAGTGTTTAGATAAAAGAGATGGTCCTGTAATTTCTACATCTGATTATATAAGGGCATTCTCTGATCAAATAAGACCTTATACTCAAAAATCATTTTATTCACTTGGAACAGATGGTTTTGGAAGAAGTGATACAAGAAAAAATTTAAGGAAATTTTTTGAAGTTGATAAAGAGCATATTGTTGCTTACACATTAAGTGCTTTAGCAAAAGAACAATTGATTGCATCGAAAGAAGCTGAGAAAGCAATAAAAAAATATAAAATAGATAAAAATAAAGAATTTCCAACAAAACTATAGTTATGACTAAAATAAAAATTACTATCCCTAATGTCGGTGATTTCACAAATATTGAAATTATTGAGGTTCTGGTAAAAGAAGGTCAATCAATCGAAAAGGATGATTCTTTAATTACTCTTGAAAGTGATAAATCTAGCATAGAAGTTCCATCAACTCATGCGGGTAAAATAGATAAAATTAATATGAAAGTGGGAGATAAAGTTAATCATGGTGATTTAATATTAACTTTAAATTCTGAACTAAAAAAAGAGTCATTAGAACCTGTTCAAGAAGAAATAAAAAAAAAAGAAATATCAGTTCAAAATCAAAAGGTAACCCGACCGGCTCAAATAATTTCTCAAGAGCAAATAAAATTAGCTAGCCCAAAAGTAAGAAAATTCGCAAGGGAATTAGGTGCTAATGTTATTCAAATACCAGGAACGCAAAGGGCAGGTAGAGTAACGGAAGAAGATGTCAAAAATTTTGTTAAATCTCAAGTTTCAATTAATAACGAAAAAATTGAAAATAAAATCTACAAAGAGGAATATTCACCTGAGGAGTTTGGAAAAGTTGAGCTAAAAGACATTCCGAGAGTAAAAAAGCTATCGGGTCCACATTTAGTAAGATCTTGGACTCAAATTCCTCATGTTACGCAGCACGATGAGATAGATATTACTGAGATGGAACAATTTAGGTCTTCTTTATATGATTACTACACTGGCAAAATGATTAAAGTAACTCCACTAGCATTTATTGCGAAAGCTGTGGTAAGTGCTCTCAAAAAATTTCCAAATTTTAACGCATCCATAGATTCCATAAATAATAAGATTATTTATAAAAAATATTTTCACATTGGTTTCGCTGTTGATACTCCTTATGGATTAATGGTTCCTAAAATAAGAAATGTGGATCAAATGAATATAAAAGAAGTGGGAAAAGCTTTAAAAAAAACTAGCGAACTCTGTCGCGAACTTAAAATAGATAAAAAAGAATTTTTTGGTGGATCAATAACTATTTCAAGTCTTGGAGGAATAGGTGGAACTCATTTTACTCCCATTATAAACCCTCCAGAGGTTGCCATATTAGGTGTGGGTAAAAGTTTTGATAAGTTAACAAAAATTAAAGATAAAATTATTTCCAGAAAAATCTTGCCCATTTCTCTCTCTTATGATCATCGAATAATTGATGGAGCTGAGGGTGCAAAATTTTGTGTTTACCTTGGTAAATGTCTAGGGAAAGACTTTGCTTTCAAGCTTGCTGTTTAATTAAATTTAAAATAGTACAAGCCATGAACAAAAAGTTATTTTCTCTTCTTTGTGCGATTATTACTTCAATACTCTGGGGCTCGGCGTTCGTTGCTCAAGATATGGGTATGGATTATATTGGCCCATATACATTTAGTGTGGGTAGGTTTCTAATTGGATTTTTAACTCTTCTACCCTTCTTTTTTATCTTTGAATTTAAAAAAATAACAATAGTAAATATTGATAAAAAACAAATAGCTTATTATTTATTTTTTTTAGGATTTGTTTTGGCTATAGGACAAGCTTTACAACAAATTTCACTGATTTATACTGATGTTGCAAATACAGGTGTGTTCACAGTTATGTATGTATTAGTAGTGCCAGTTATTTCTTATTTTATTTTTTCAAAAAAATTTCATTGGTCGATTTGGCCAGCTGTTGTTTTTTGTTTAATTGGTGGGTTGCTTTTAAGTGAATTAAAAAATACCTCAGTTAGATTAGGGGACTCACTTGGCATACTTAGTGCTTTTTGTTGGGGAATACACATAATACTTATTAGAAAAACAATTGATATTTTTAACTATCCAATTACAATTGCAATGTCTCAATGTCTTATCGGCTGTTTAATTTTAATTCTGCCTATGTATTTTTTTGAAACACCCACCTTAAGTAATATACTAAAGGACTCATACGAAATTTTATATGTTGGTGTTTTATCTAGTGCTCTAGCATTTTTACTACAAACTTATAGTTTACAAAATATATCACCGGCACCAGCTGCAATAATATTTTCACTTGAAGGAGTTGTTGCAGCTATCTTAGCGTGGTTGATATTAGATCAATTTTTAAACGAAATTAAAATTTTAGGAATAATTTTAATTTTATCTGCGGTAATTTTCTCCCAACTTATGCCGATTTATGATAAAAAAAAATATGGATGAAACTAACCAAGGATTCATGAAGTATTTAGGTGGTCTTGATCTTATAAAGATTGATGATAAAAACTATGAGTTTCTTGTCGATATTAAAGAGATTCATTTGAATACTGGGAAAATAGCTCATGGTGGTTTTTTATCCACTATAGCAGATACAGGGATGGGAACAGCCGCACATCAGATTGCTGGCAATAAAAGATGTGTGACTATTAATTTAGATGTTAAATTTATATCTGCAGCTAGACTTGGTGAAAAATTAAAAGGTTTTGTAAAAATTTTAAAAAAAACTAAAACTCTAGTTTTTATAAATTGTGAAATTAACAACGATAAAGATGTAGTAATATCAGCTTCTGGAACTTGGAAGATACTTTAGTTTATAGTTCTTCTATAATTAAATAACCCAAAAATAAAAAGTAAAAATGCGGCAAACGGATATATAACTGCCTTATTGGGTCTCTCAAGGTTTTCAATTTTAAAATTACTAATAATATCTCCGTTTTTAATACCAGATTTTTTTGCCAAACCTTTCCGGTCTAAATTTTTAACTATTAAATTATTTTTTTCTTGAACTAACTTTAAGCCATAAGTCTCAAGATTAAAATCTTCTTTGAAACTCAATTTGTTAATTACAAATAATTTATAACGTTCACCGTATTCAGTTCGTCTAGTAACTTTTATATGAACTTCTCTTTCTGGTTCAAAATAGAGAGATTGAATTTTTTTAGCTGATAACTCCTGCTGATTATATTTAGGTGAGAACTTATTCAAGACGAATTCTGGTGCTAAAAATGATAATGAAATAAATAAAAAGACTATAATCTCATACCATTTTAATCTATTAATAAACCATCCTTGCGTTGCTGATGTAAAAACTAATATTCCTATTAAAGATGTAATAATTACAACTAAAGCATGCCAAAAGTTTTCAACTCCAATTAAAAGAAGTTCGTGGTTAAACAAAAAGACAATGGGCAATATTCCTGTTCTAAGGCTGTACCAGAGTGCTTGCACCCCCGTTTTTAATGGATCGCCACCTGAAATTGCTGCGGCTGCGTATGAAGCTAATCCTACAGGAGGTGTAACGTCTGCCATTAATCCAAAATAAAAAACGAACAAATGTACAGCTATCAAAGGAAAAATATAACCAGATGCATTTCCTACATCAACTAATACGGTTGCCATTAATGAAGCTACAACAACATAGTTAGCAGTAGTTGGAAGTCCCATACCAAGCAGCAAACATAAAATAATCGTCAAAAATAATAAAATTACTATATTGTCTCTTGCTATAGTTTCGATAACAATAATTAAATTAGTACTTAGTCCAGTCGATCCTACAGCCCCTACAATTATTCCTGCTGTTGCAATTGCAATACCAACACCAACCATATTGAGTGCTCCTTTTTCGCATCCAACTACAGTTTCATTAAACCAGGTTTTCAATCCAGCTTCAAAACTTCCTTTAAATGTTCTGTTTATTAAATTAACTATGATTAATGTAATGGTTGCATAAAATATAGAGTAGGAAGCAGTGTACCTTAAAAATACTAACATATAAATTAAAACAAAAATTGGAATTAAAAAGTGTAAACCAGATAGAAAAGTTTTTTTTAAATTCGGAACGTCACTATCTTCCATTCCTTTAAGTCCTAATTTTAAAGCTTCAAGATGTGAAATATAAAAAAGAGCTATATATGAAATTATTGCTGGTAAGAAAGCGTGTTTCACAACCTCAAAATAAGTAACACCAATAAA
>Ga0115003_10000567_pt1 | contig 32650 bp, 24 predicted proteins | sample ArcticOcean_MG_C_7_FD_88736 | JGI IMG/M metagenome (GOLD analysis project Ga0115003, IMG submission 88736) | Marine microbial communities from western Arctic Ocean - ArcticOcean_MG_CB11_88 | ecosystem: Environmental > Aquatic > Marine > Oceanic | place: Arctic Ocean: Canada Basin | collected...
AATGTATTGGGTAATAAATTTTTATATGAATATGGTAAATGCAAAGATAATACTGGAAAAATACAAACTCGTTATAAATATATTGATGCTACTTGTGAAGCAGGTGGAACTTTTGGTGGAAAAGGCGCAGGTTTAATACCTTGTACTATTAATAGTGCAATGGATGTTGGTGGTGCTGCTGTTGGAATACCTGTTGCAATATTTCAAGATTCAGTTCCATCCTGTGATACACCTGTTGATGTTCAATGTAAAGTTTCAAATAAAGGAAAAAGTAATTTTTGTGGTACAAGTGGTCCAGTATATATTGCAAACGATGATTTAGAAGCTATTGCAGGTAAAACAGCAGCCGATCCAACTACTTGTGGAGATCCATCTACTGAATTTGATATGTATGATATGGATTTTGGTACTGGTCCGCGAACAGGTCAATGGGGTTTTGAAAATTTATATGAATCAGTAAATGATTATATGATAACTAATGATTTAGATTTTAATAATGTTGATGAAAATATGAATATTGATGATATGAATATTGATAATGATAAAGACCATAATGATTTTAAAAGTGATAGTACATTAAATGAAATGTATTATATTATGTTAATGATATTTTTCTTATTTATTATTTATAAATTAATGCATAAAAAGTAAACAAAAAATAAACAAAACCTTAATAATAATTAAATTTTTAAAATAGAATTTAATTATTAATATTAATTTAAAATTTAATTTAAGAAATTATGTAATAAATTTTCACTATTATCATTTTCTACGTCACCACTTAAAATAGAATCTTCATATAATTTACGCAAAACATCATTTGGTGATTCTGAACCTAATTTTATCAGATTTTTCTTTCTTAAATAATCTTTTATTTCTTGAATGGATTTACTTTTGAGACTACTTACTTCTGCTTTAACATTTTTTTGTGTTTCTCTATTTTTTAATAAAATACCTATTTGTTTTGACCCTTTCTTTTTACCTAAAATATATTTTTTTTTGCGTGTTACTCGGTTTATTTTAGGTAATTTGGAAATATCTATTGTATCCATATTATCTTCAACTTTTTCTTTATTTAATTCTGTTTTAATATTTGGTTCATAATCAATAAGGTCTTCATTTATAGAAATAATACTATTTTTTGTATCATCAATTGTTGTTTTTAAATCTTTAGGCAATTCTGAAATTACTGAATTTTCTAACTTTAAATCTAAATCTAAATTTTCTATTTTGTCTATTTTTTCGTCAATAAGCTCTTCAAAATGTGTTTTATTTTTATTTAAATTAATTGAATCATTTGTTTCTGGTGTGTTTTGAATAACATTATTACTTTCATATGATTGTTTTGGTATTGGTTTAGACTTAGGATTATCATCTGAATCATTATTTTCTAAAGATATTGTTATTCTTTTTCCGCTGTGTTCTCTTTTTTGTGTTTTATTAAGTTGAGTATAGGTTGGTTTACTACCATTTTTTAAACATCCATATGATGGTTCCGAATCTTGTAAATTATTTGGCAAATCCATACTTACTTCTATTGATGGTATTTTTTGTGTTTGTTTTTTCTTTTTTTTCTCCTTATTTCTTTTTTCTAAATTTTGCAAAAAATTCAACGATTTATTAAATTCTCTTTCAAAATCACTGTTTTCAAATTCATTAGATTCAAACAAATTTGTTGGATAGTTTTCTTTTTTTTCATCTTTTTCACATTTAATTTGTTCTATTTCTTTGTTTTTTTGATAATCTTTTACCTTTTTTAATAGTTCTTTTTTTGTTTTATTAATATTTTTAACCTCTTTTTCTTCTATCGATGGTTGGAATTTTTTTTGTTTTGTTTGATTTTTATTTCGTTTGCCACCATTTAATTTAAACAATTCAGGATTTATTGTTAAAGTTCTTTTATTTGATTCCATTAATTACTTAATATTATTTTTTATTAATAAACTTATTTTTTTACACAATTAATTTTAAAATTGATTAATAAAATTATTTAAAAACAATATTTTAATTAAATAGTAATTATGAACAATGATGAAAAATCAACAGATGATGAATTTAAAGAAATAAATGAAACCTCTATTCCGTGGTCAATTATTGAATCTTATTTTAAAAATCATCATTTAAAACAGTTAGTTAAACATCAACTTGAATCATATAATTATTTTATTTCAACTCAAATTGAAAATACCATAGAAATGTTTAATCCAATTCGTATTTGCTCTGAACATGATTATATAAAAAGTCATAATCTATATAGATTGGAAATTTTTATAAAGTTTGAAAATTTTAATATTCATAGACCACAGATTTATGAAAATAATGGTGCAACAAAAATTTTATTTCCACAGGAAGCGCGTTTAAGAAATTTTACATATGCGAGTGCAATGAATGTTGATTTAAATATTAAATATATTATTAGAAATGGTGAAGATTACAAAAATGTATTAACTTATACAAAATTATTAAAAAATATCCATATTGGTAAGATGCCTATTATGTTAAAGTCTAATATTTGTATTTTAAATCAATATAATCATTTTGATTCTAGTAAAACAGGAGAATGTAAAATGGATCCAGGTGGATATTTTATTATTAATGGTTCAGAAAAGACGTGTTTAGGACAAGAACGTGCTGCAGAAAATCAAATTTATTGTTTTAATATTTCAAAAAATAATACAAAATGGAAATGGTCGGCAGAAATGAAATGTATTCCTGATTGGAAATTTATTTCTCCAAAACAAATTAATATTATGATTTCTTCAAAAAATAATGGCTTTGGTCATCCATTATATTTACAGATACCACGGCTTAAAAATCCCATTCCGTTATTTGTGATTTTCAGAGTATTTAATATTACTAGTGATAAAGATATTTGTGAAAAGATTTTATTAGACAAAGATGATGCAAAAAATAAAAAAATTTTGTTTCACCTACAATCATCAATTGTTGAAGCAAACGAGCATTTAACATATGACGATGCAATTAGGTATATTGTTTCTAATGTAATATATACACCTTTAAATGTTGATAAAGATACTGGTTATAAGAAAAAATATGATTTCGCTATAGAAGTGATTAATAATGATATATTTCCACATTGTAAAACAAATATGCAAAAGGTGTATATGCTCGGGTATATGACAAATACATTACTTCAAACTTCATTTGGGTGGATTCAAGAATCAGACAGAGATTCTTATATTAATAAGCGAATTGATTTAACAGGGTCTTTATTAAATAACTTGTTAAGAAATTATTTAAATAAACTTGTAAAAGATATGCAAAAACAAATAGTTAAAGAAATAAATAATGGTTCTTGGAAATCCAGTGAAGATTATGAAAATATTATTAATGGTACAAATATATATAAAATTGTAAAATCTACTACTATAGAAAATGGTATTAAACGCGCACTAGCAACTGGTGATTTTGGTATTAAACAAATTAATAGCAATAAAGTAGGTGTTGCACAAGTATTAAATCGTCTTACATATGTTTCTACTTTAAGTCATTTACGCAGAATTAATACACCAATTGATAAAAGTGGAAAATTAATTCCGCCTCGTCGTCTTCATAACTCGTGTTGGGGTATGATTTGTCCCGCAGAAACTCCTGAAGGTGGGGCCGTAGGTGTTGTAAAAAATCTAGCATATATGGCACATATTACTGTTCCGTCCAATAGTAGTGGATTATATGATTTTATACTTCCACAAATTGATACTATCGATAGTTGTGAAGAAAATAAAAAAACATTATTTAATAAAGTTAAGGTGTTTATCAACGGTTGTTGGGTTGGTATTAGTAATAATCCAATTGAATTATTTGAAAATTTAAAATTAAAAAAATATAAAGGGATTATTAATGTTTACACATCTATTATATTTAATCATAAATTAAAAGAAATTAGAGTTTGTAATGATGCAGGAAGATTAACAAGACCGGTCTTTAAAGTAAAAAATAATCAATTGGTTTATAATCTATTAAACAAAAATGAAATATTTAGTAAATTAAAACAAGGACTATTAGATTATAATGATTTAATTTATAGCGCACAAATTGATGATTCTATCATAGAATATATTGATTCGTATGAACAAAATACAAGCATGATTGCGATGGAACCAAGTTATCTTAAAAATATTGATCCAAATAGCAAATACATTTATAAATATAGTCATTGTGAAATTCATCCTAGTACAATTTTCGGAATTTTAGCATCGTGTATTCCATTTCCCGAAAATAATCAATCTCCGAGAAATACTTATCAGTCGGCAATGGGTAAACAAGCAATGGGTGTATATGTCACAAATTTTGATAATCGTATGGATAAAACTGCATATGTATTGAGTTATCCTATGCGTCCATTAGTTGACACTCGTTTAATGAGTATTATTAAATTAAATAATATTCCATCTGGAGAACAAGTAATTGTTGCTATTATGAGTCATAGTGGTTACAATCAGGAAGATTCAATTTTATTTAACCAAGGTTCAATAGATAGAGGATTGTTTTTAGCAACAATTTATCATACAGAAAAAGATGAGGATAAAAAGGTTCATGGTGTTGAAGAAATGAGATGTAAACCTGATCCAACAAAAACAAAAAATGTAAAATTTGCCAATTATAATAAAGTAAATTCTAATGGTGTTATTCCTGAAAATACTTTAGTTGAAGACAAAGATGTTATTATTTCAAAAGTAGTTCCAATTAAAGAAAATAAAAATGATTTTACCAAGACCATTAAATATAGCGACGAAAGTCATGTGTATAAAACAAATGAGGAAACATATATTGATAAAAATTATATTGATACAAATGGAGATGGGTATAATTTTTGCAAAGTACGACTTCGTAATCATCGTAAACCAGTTATTGGTGATAAATTCTCTAGTCGTCACGGACAAAAGGGGACAATTGGTAATATTATTCCAGAAAAAGATATACCTTTTACAGCTGATGGTTTAAAACCAGATATTATTATTAATCCTCATGCCATTCCAAGTCGTATGACAATGGCCCAATTAAAAGAAACACTATTAGGTAAAGTTCTTCTTCAACTTGGATTATTTGGTGATGGTACAAGTTTTTGTAAATTTAAAGTAGAAACAATTATTGAAGAATTACAAAAAGTAGGCTACGAATCAAATGGCAATGAAGTATTGTATAATGGACTAACCGGTGAACAATTACATTGTAATATATTTATTGGTCCCGCATTTTATCAGCGTCTTAAACATATGGTGAAAGATAAACAGCATAGTAGAAGTATTGGTCCAATGGTTAATCTTACACGGCAGCCAGCAGAAGGTAGAGCACGAGATGGTGGATTACGATTTGGTGAAATGGAAAGAGATTGTATGGTATCACACGGTGCTACTAGATTTACAAAAGGAAGACTGTATGATGCATCTGATTCATTTAGCTTACATATATGTAATAAATGTGGTTCAAATGTTTGTTATAATAATAAGGAACATATTCATATTTGTAATGTTTGTGAAAATAGGACTGATTTTAAATATGTTGAGGTTCCTTATTCATTTAAATTATTACAACAAGAATTATTAACAATGAATATTGCACCAAGAATTATTTGTGAATAGATTTAAGAAAAAATGCTATTTGAATACAATAAAAATTTATATTATTTTTTTTATGTATTTTTATTATGTATTTTTATTATTATTATTTTTTATTATTTTAAAAAAAATAATAATATATTATATTAAATATGTCAAACTTTAAACATACTAATGTAGGTGATGGGACTGCAAGTAAAATTAAAGGTTATCAAGCACCCCCAATTAATGGACATACTGAAAACGGTGGATTAAGAGCTGTTTATAGAAAACAATTATCCAAATCTTTTGGAAATAATTATAATACTGGTTTAGGTACTTCACCTTTATTATATAATAAAAATATTTTAGGACCATTTAGAACATCTTTTAATGCAGGAGATGTAGTAACAAATAGAATTGAAAATACAGATATTATATACGGAAAAATGTCCAATCAAGTAGGAGGTAATAATTTGAGTAGATTACAAGGAAAGGGTGATGGGAATAGTGGACAAAATGGTAAAGCGATGTATTCTGGTAATCCAAGACATGTATATGATGGTTCTGATTATGCGAGATATAAAAAATTAGCAGCAATTAATAAAAATTTTAATGATATAACACATGGTGGATTGAGTGGGCATAATACTCAACATGCATATTATAGAATGAGAAAATAGAAATTTAAAAATAAATTTAAATAAAATAAAATAATTTAACTATTTAAAACTATTTTATTTAGTAAATATATTATGGCACCAAAGAAAAAATCTAATAAAAAACAAGAAAATTTAGAAGAACCTGTTCCAACTGTAGAACCTGTTGTTTTAGAACCTGTTCCAACTGTAGAACCTGTTGTTTTAGAATCTAAAAAAGAAGCAATCGATTTAGAAATAAATGAGATATTAAATCCATTGTTATCAAATGATTTAGAAAATTTATTATTACAAAATGTAGAGAGACCAAAATCTCCACCACCAAGACGCATTAATAAACGAGGTGCAACAATGGGTATGAAATTAGGATTTTAATTATTAATTTTTATTAATTTTTAATAATTTTTAATAATTTTTATTAATAATATAAAATAATATATATTATTAATAATGAATACGAATATTACAAAAACTATGCCACCAGTTACAGGTGGTTCTACTGACAGAAGTTCAATGTTTAGTCTTGGAAGACGCGCTTTTTTTAATAAAACTTATATTTCGCATTTATCTTCGCTAGAAAATAGAGATTATAGTTCAATAAAAGGGAAAGAAACAAGTATAACTTATGCTAAGCCTTTAGCAAATCAAAGTGGGGATTTAAGAATACAAAGACTTAGATTAAATGCAATTGGTTCTGGTAGTAGTAAATTAAAAAACGCAGATGATAAATTACAATTTAATAAAGGTGCAGATAATAATTTAAAAAATAGTCCTATTTATGTTAGAGTTCGCGGAAGTGGGGGTGGAAGACCAAAAAGATAAATATTTTATATTTTATATTTTAATATATATATATATGAAGAATAATAAACAAAAAAGAACTAAAAGAAACATTAAAAAAAAAGGAAAAGGGTTTTTTTCGATAAAAATACCACCAGTAAATATTGCTGATATTGAGATTAGTAAAACACCTAACCAAATTGAAAGAGACCATAAAAAAGCTTTAAGAAGATATGATAGAACTATAAAAAGTAGATTAAGAGAAGAAGAGAGAGTAAGTATAAGAACTGAGAGAGCTAGTGAATCTTCGGATTTTTTATTAAGTTCATTTAAAAGGAGATTTGAAGATTATAAAAGTAGAAAAAATTTAGGAACTAAATTAGAAAAATTAAAACAATTACATCTTGATTGTAAAAAAAGCAGATTTAAAGATGATGATCGTATTATAGAATTAGCAAAAACAATTCAAGAAAATATAAATAAATTAGAAGGAAAAAATATTGCTGGAAAAAAAAAATCTTTTAAAAAAAGAGGAAAAGGTATGGCTGTTTCAAAATAAAATTAAAAAACTTTAAAAATATAATTTAAAAATATAATTTAAAAATATAATTTAAAAATATAATTTAAAAATATAATTTAAAAATATAATTTTATATATATTGTAACATATAAAATTATATTATGACCTTATTAGATGAGTATTTTCAAAATACTAAAAAATATATGGATTCACATGGACCAAAAACCATTGTTTTAATTCAAGTCGGAAGTTTCTTTGAAGTTTATGGTATTTTATATCCAGATGGAAGTTATAAAGGTGCGTTATTAAAAGAATTTGCAAGAATTAATGATATGGTTATTGCTTCTAAAAATACTTGTGTTGGACAATATGATGTTTTTATGTCTGGATTTGGTATTGCACATTTAGATAAGTATGTTAAAAAATTATTAAACCATGGTTATACCGTTCCTGTATATGTTCAAGACATTCAGGGAAAAAATACTACACGAAGCTTGATGAATATTTATTCTCCAGGAACATATTTTAATTCTAATGATTCTTATGATGATTTTGATGAAAATAATTATGACGCGGGTTTAAGTAATAATACAATATGTTTATGGGTTCATAAAACAAAATCTTTAGTAAATAAAAATAGTGAAATTCTTTATATTGGTTTAAGTATTGTTGATATTTTAACAGGAAAAATAATTAATTACGAATATAATGTTCATTATATTGATAGTCCAACAATTTATGATGAACTAGATAAATACTTTTCTATTTATAATCCATCTGAAGCAATAATTATTACAAATAATGTTACTGATTACGATGGTAATTTTATTGACGTATTAATTAATTATACTAATATTTATGCAAGTAAAATACATAAAGTATATCTAAAAAAAGACGATGGGTTGCTAAATACGGAATTTGTAAAAAATGCATATTCAATTGAAAAACAAACAATTCAAGAATCAATTATTGATAGAACTTATGGTGTTGGTTCTTATTTGGAAAAAAGTGAATTTAGAGATTATAATTTTGCAAACCAAAGTTTATGTTTTTTATTAGATTTTATGTATAAACATAATCCTTCTTTAATTAAAGATATTGATTATCCTGTCTTTGAAAACCATAGTAATAAACTGATTTTAGCAAATCATTCGCTAAAACAATTGAATATGATTAGTGATAGTCGTAATAATAATAAGCTTTCGTGTGTTGCTAATTTATTAAATAATTGTGTTACAAATGGTGGGAAAAGAAAATTTAATTATGAATTATTACATCCTATTTGTGATGTAGAAATTTTAAATAAAAGTTATGCTAATATTGAAGATTTATTAAAAACAAAATTTTATGAAACTATTAGAAGTGAATTGCAAAACGTGAGAGATATTGAGAAAATATCTAGAAAATTAATTATTAAATGTATTAATCCAAAAGATATTTTTTTATTATATACTAATCTCTCAAATATTAAAAATTTATTTATAAAAATTTCCACGAAAAAAGAAAACAAACCATTTTTAACATTTATAAAAAGCTATCTTGATTTTGATATTTCTAAAATTTGTAATGCATTAAATGAATTTATTGAAGAAAAGTTCAATTTAGAACAGGCTTCAAATATTGTAATGGAAAAAATACATAATTATGAATTGGGTAAATTAAACTTTATTAATAAAAAAGTGAATAAAGATTTGAATAAATCATTTAAAAATAGTATTGATTCTAAGCAACAATTTATTGCAATCTCTCAATTTTTATCAGGTCTTGTGTCTGATTTTGAGAAACCAAAAAATAAAAAACAGAAACCAAAAAGTCTGTCAAAAAATATAAAAAAACCAGTTGTCTCTCAAAATAATGAAGAAAGCAATGAAGAAAGCAATGAAGAAAGCAATGAAGAAAAAACCGAAAAAAACGATCAAGAGTTTTCTGAAGAATATAGTAATTATGTTAAAATTCACGAAACAAGCAAAAGTGATCCAATGCTATTAATTACAAAACGACGTTCAGTAATTTTAAAAGAAATTTTAGATAAAATTATTAAAGAAAATGGAAAAGATTATATTATTAATTATAACTCCAGTTATAGTGGAACAGAAGAGCAATTAACTATTGATTTAACAACTATTGGTTTTAAACCACATGGTTCTAATCAAGCAAACATGAGCATTGAATCTAATTTTTTTAATAATATTGCACATAATATTCATAATTCAAGAGAACTACTAATTAATGTAATTACTTTAACTTACAATAAAATTATTGAAGATTTTAGTAACTTTGATTTAGAAAACAATTATCTCTCAATTATTTCTCGTTTTATTTCATTAATTGATGTCTCTCACACCAAGGCATATAATGCAACTAAATATAATTATACTAAACCAAATATTTTTGATAATACTTATGGACAATTAGAAACTCCAAAATCATATGTGCGTTTTGAAAAAATGCGTCATGCTTTGATTGAACATATCAATAATAAAGAATTATATGTAACAAATGATCTCTCTATTGGTGAAAGTTATAATGGAATGTTGCTTTATGGAACAAATGCGGTAGGTAAAACTTCATTTATTAAATCAATTGGTATTGCGCTAATTATGGCTCAAGCAGGTATGTATGTTCCGTGTAGTGAATTTGTTTATTATCCATATAATTATTTATTTACGCGTATTTTAGGTAATGATAATATTTTTAAGGGTCTCTCAACTTTTGCTGTAGAAATGAGTGAATTACGGACTATTTTAAAAAATGCTACATCTAATAGTATTATTTTAGGAGATGAATTATGTAGTGGAACAGAATCCAGTTCTGCGTTAAGTATTTTTACTGCAAGCTTACAAAAATTACATAGTTTAGAAAGTACATTTTTATTTGCAACACATTTTCATGAGATTTTAGAATATGATGAAATAAAAGAACTAGACAAACTTAAGACATATCATATGTCGGTAATATTTGATCGTGCAAAAAATACTTTAATTTATGATAGAAAATTAAAACCGGGACACGGCGAATCAATGTATGGATTAGAAGTATGTAAATCATTAGATTTACCAAGTGATTTTATAGAAAATGCATATGCAATTAGAAATAAATATGTCAAAAATCAACCAAAATTATTGGAAACAAAAAAATCACGTTATAATAGTAAAAAAATTCGTGATTTATGTGAAATATGTAAATTGAATGATAGTAGTGAGATTCATCATTTGCAATTTCAAAAAAATGCAAATACTAAAGGAATAATTAATAATGAATTTAGAAAAAATCATAAAGCAAATTTAATAAATATTTGTGAAGAATGTCATTTGAAAATTCACGAATCTAATAGTGAATATAGAGTTACAAAATGTAGCTCTGGTTATGAATTATTAGAAATTTAATTAAAAAAGAAAAAATAAATAATAAAATTTTATTTATAATAATTAATGTTAAGTATTATAAATAATATTAAAATTTATATTTTAACTTTAGCAGCATTATTAACAATTCTTGGACAAATGTTTTTATTATTATTACCAGATTTCAATAAACAAGCATTTATTATTTTAACATTTGCATATTTAATATGGTGTATATCATTTGTTGCTTATGTTAATACTATGCCTAATACAAATCCTTTTCATATGAGATTAGCAGCTGTTTTTGTACTTATGTTGTTTTATGCCTGTCAAGTAGGTTGGATAATATATAATTTACATTTAAAAAATAAAGAAGCAATTAAATCAGTTGAAACTACATCATTAGGAGCAGCATTAGCAGCATCTATAATGTTTGTTTTATCAACAGTTTATCCTGAATATTCTAAAAATTTCTGTTATGGTTTAATTGGTTCATTAACATTATTAAGTGCTGCAATTATATCAATATTTAAATCAATAAATCAACATTTAAGTGTTGTAATTGCAATGATAATGTTAATTATTCAAGGTTGGATTAATAGTATTTAATAATATATATTTTTAATTAAAAAATAACTCTTTTTATTTTTTATTTAGTTATGTTATAAATTAAATGGCGGCAAATACTTTAAAAGAATTTTTGCCAATTTTAGGTTTTGTATTAGCTTTAGTAATAGTTAGTATGATGGTCGTAAGTTATTTCAATGTTAATATGAATGAAACTGGTGGTTTAAGAACATTAAATAGAGTTGCTATTCATGAAGGAATGACTAATGGAATGGAATCATTAGTAGAAGGTAATTTAGGATTAATGGAAACAGAAACAGAAGAAGAAGAGGAAAAATAAATATAAAATAGATATTCTAAAATATTAAAATATTAATTAAAAATTGATTTTAAATATATTAAAAATATTATATTTAATATATTTAATATAAAATATGATTATTCCAGTTAAATGTTTTACTTGTGGAAAAGTTTTAGGAAATAAGTATCGCTATTATTTAAAAGAAGTCCAAAAACGCAAAATTAGTAAATCTATGGATACAGAAAAAGTATTATATCTAACAACAGATTTTATTGATAAAACACCAGAAGGAGAAGTTATGGATGAATTAAAATTAACTAAATATTGCTGTAGACGTCATGTGCTAACACATGTTGATATTGAATAAAAAATAATTATATTCAAAAAATTATATTCAAAAAATTATTATAATATTTTTTATTATTATATTATAATAATGCCTAGAAAATCTTCTACTAGAAGAAAAGGAAGAAAAGGAAGAAAAAGTGGAAATAATATTAGATTAAAAATAAAAAATTTAGCAAAACTTAAAAATAAAGTAAAAACAAGAAAATATAAAAGAATACAATATGGTTGTAAAAATATGAAAGGCGGAAATGCTATGTTAGATATTACAGGAAATATAGGCGGTTCTTTAGAAAATGCTGTCGCTAATACACAAAATATTTTAGGAGGATATACAGATAATTCGTTTAAAGGAGTAGGTTCTTATCCATAATTTTTATTTTTTATTCTTATTTTATAAAATATAATTTTAATATAATTTTAATATAATTTTAATATTTATTAAATATAAATGGCAAAATATAGTGCAAAATATGTTAATGATTTCAAAAATTTATGTAGTCCCGCATTTGTATATTTATTAATATCAGTATTAGCATTTATCGTAATTGCTATACAAAATTTTGGAAATACAACAAAATATTGCGTTGGACAATATGAATGCTATGTGCCAAATACATTTGTTATGTTTGTATTTAAAGCATTTTATATATTATTTTGGACCTTTATATTAAATTGTTTATGTAAAGCAGGATATAAAGAAATTTCATGGTTTTTAGTTTTATTACCAATTATTTTGTTATTCATTATTTTAGGATTAATAATTATTACATATTCAGGTAATGTTGCTGTTTATTAACTCTAATAAATATAATTTTTTTTTAATTATTATTTTAAGGTTTATATTATATTAAATTTATACTATAAATATAATATAATATATTAAGTAATGGATTCTAAACAAAATGACACAATAATATGGAACATTATTGATAAATATTTTCAGGATAATCCAAATATTTTAGTAAAACATCATCTAGACTCGTATAATGATTTTTTTAATAATAAAATTTTTAATATTTTTAAAGAAAAAAATCCGATAAGAATTTTCAAAGATCAAGACCCAGATACTAAAGAATATAAATTACAAGCAGACATTTATATTGGAGGTAAAGATGGAAATAAATTATATTTTGGTAAACCCATCATTTTTGATGAAAATAGAACACATTATATGTTTCCCAATGAAGCGCGTTTAAGAAATATGACTTATGGTACTACCCTTCACGTTGATATTGATGTCGTTTATAATATAAAAGATTCTAATAAAAATTTTATATTAGAAAACGAGGTAACCAATTTTGAAAAAATTTATTTTGGAAAATTTCCAATTATGTTGAATTCCGATTTATGTATTTTAAATAGTCTTAATTCTAAAGTAAAATTTAATATGGGGGAATGCAAAAATGATAATGGTGGTTATTTTATAGTTGACGGAAAAGAAAAAGTATTAATTAGTCAAGAAAAATTTGCAGACAATATGATATATATAAAATCTGATTATAACGATATTTATAGTCATAGTGCAGAAATACGTTCTGTATCTGAAGATGCTTCCAAACCTGTAAGAACTTTATCAATAAGAATAGTTAGACCTTCAACAAAATATACCAATAATCAAATAGTTGTAAATGTTCCAAATGTTAGAAAACCTGTTCCTCTTTTCATTTTAATGAGAGCTTTAGGTGTCATTAGTGATAAAAAAATTATTAGCTATTGTTTATTAGATCTTGAAAAAAACGAAAGTAAAATAGATTTATTTATACCAAGTGTTCATGATGCCGGAAATATTTATAATCAAGAAACCGCCATTAAATATATTGCAACATTAACAAAAGGTAAAACAGTATCAACAGTATTGGAAATTTTAATGGATTATCTATTACCACACATTGGTGAAGAAAAATTTGAAAACAAAGCATATTTCTTAGGATTTATGGTAAATAAACTATTAAAAGTTTATAATGATGAAGAAGCAGCGACTGATAGAGATAGTTTTAGATTCAAAAGAGTAGAACTAGTCGGTTCTTTAATTTATGATTTGTTTAAAGAATATTATACTTTACAGCAAAAACATGTTTTCCAAAAAATAGATAAAGAATATTATTATAAACAAGGAATTTATCAAGACAATTTTCAATCATTAATTGATAATAATATAAATGAATATTTTAAAGAACGTATTTTAGAAAATGGCTTTAAAAAAGCATTCAAAGGTTCTTGGGGAGCAGAAGAACATACACGTCGTCCTGAAGTTATACAAGATTTAAATCGTTTATCACATAATTCATTTTTATCTCATTTACGTAAATTGAATTTACCACTTGATTCAAGTGCAAAAGTTATTGGACCACGTTTATTACATTCTTCACAATGGGGTATTATTGATCCGGTTGATACTCCAGATGGAGGAAATGTTGGTTTACATAAACATATGTCTTTAGGTGCACATATTACAAGTGGATATTCATCTAAACCATTAATAGAATTTTTACATTCAACAATATTTATAGAATTATTAAGTGAATGTAGTACTCAATATATTTCAAGAGCTACTAAAATTTTTGTAAATGGAAATTGGATTGGTGTAATTACTAATCCAGTTGATGTAATTGATGTCTTAAAAAAATATAGACGTATTGGTTTAATTCCTATATATACAAGTATCAGTTGGTCAATTAAAGAAAATATTATTTACATTTATAGTGACTCAGGTAGATTAACGCGACCAGTATTTTATGTTAATAATAGTGAGTCAAGTTATAAAAATACCAAAATATTTGATAAATTATTAACCAAAGATTTTAACTTTAATCAATTATTAATTGGATTCAATAAATTTAAAGAATCCAATAAACCATTGGAAGATAATTTAGAAAAATTCATTAAAACAAATCTAGTATTTAAAAATATTAATGACCTATATCCAGTTGGTGGAAAAACAGCCAATAATATTTTAAATGATTTAATAAATGAATGCGGTATTATAGATTATATTGATACATCTGAGACTGAATCCAGTTTAATTGCCAATTTTGAAGAAAATATAACAAAATATACAAGTCATATGGAAATTCATCCATCATTAACATTAGGAGTTATGGGGAATCAAATCGTATTTCCTGAAAATAACCAACTTCCACGTGATCTTTTTTCTTGTGGTCAAAGCAAACAAGGAGTTAGTTTGTATAATTCAAACTATCAAAATAGAATAGATAAAATGGGAGTAGTATTAAATAATGGACAAATACCTCTTGTTAAAAGTAGATATTTAAAACATATTAATAACGAAGAACACCCGTATGGTATAAATGCTATTGTCGCAATTGGGTGTTATGGTGGTTATAACGTTGAAGATTCTATTTTATTTAATGAAGGCTCTATTAAGCGCGGTATGTTTAATACAAGTTATTTTAATATGTATGAAACACGCGAAGAAAGTTCTAAAGTATTTGGCTCAGTTATTGATAGTAAATTTGCAAATATTGAAACTGAAAATGTTGTTGGACAAAAACCAGGTTATGATTATTCTAATTTAGATAAAAATGGACTAATTATTGAAAATACAATGATGGATGATAGAAAAGTTGTAATTGGAAAAATTACTAATAATGTTAATAATGAATCCAATTATTTAGATGCATCAGTTACCCCAAAAAAAGGACAACTTGGGTTTGTAGATAAATCATTTATTACAGATGGCGAAGAAGGATTTAGAATTGCAAAAGTTAGAATTAGAGAAGAACGGATACCTGCACTTGGTGACAAATTTTGCAGTAGATGCGGTCAAAAAGGAACTGTTGGTTCAATTATACCAGAAAAAGATATGCCTTTTACTGAAGATGGAATGCGGCCAGATTTAATTATTAATCCTCATGCATTACCTAGTCGTATGACTATTGGTCAATTAGTAGAAACATTAATGGGAAAAGCTTGTGCAATGTATGGTGGATATGGTGATTGTACTGCTTTCATAAATAAAGGACCAAAATATGAAAATTTTGGACGTTTATTAAAAGAAGTCGGATATAATTCAACTGGTAATGAATTATTATATAGTGGAGAAACAGGTCAACAATTACAAATGGAACTTTTTATGGGACCTTGTTATTATATGCGTCTAAAACATATGGTTAAAGATAAAATCAATTATCGCGCGCGAGGACCAAGAACTGCTTTAACAAGACAAACTGTTCAAGGTCGTGCAAATGATGGTGGATTACGTATTGGAGAGATGGAACGTGATGGTATTTTAGGTCATGGTGCAAGTAAATTTTTACAAGAATCCATGCTTACACGTGGGGATAATTATTATGTTGCAATATGTAATAATAGTGGTTCAATTGCAATATATAATGAATCTAAAAATATTTTTATTAGTCCATTTACAGATGGTCCATTGAAATTTAATACTACTTTAGATGATAATTTAAATATGGAAGTTGTAACGAAATATGGCAGATCATTTAGTATTATAAGAGTTCCGTATTGTTTTAAGCTATTGATGCAGGAATTACAGGTTTTAAATATACATATGAGAATTATTACAGAAGAAAATATAGATAATTTAACATCAATGAATAGTAATCATACTATTCAAACAATTAAATCAAACATTTTAAATAACGAGCAAATGAAAGAATTATATAAAGATGAATATGATTTAATGATGGAAGGTTTAAATGAAGAAGATAAACTTGCATCTATGCAAAAAGAAGAAAAAGATGAAAAGGATGAAAAGGATGAAAAAGAAGAAATGCAAAAAAGATTAAAAGAAAAAGTTTTACAAGATAAAAAAGACGAAGACGAAGATGAAGATGATGAAGAAGGGTTGAGTCAAGTAACAAAAGATTCAATAAGAAAAGCAGAAGAAGAATATGAAAGAAACAAAGATTTAGATGATAGTAGTAGTGATGAAGATGAACCAAAACCACCATTAAAAATAGATGAACCGTTAACTGATAAATTAACAAATGCTTTTAATAGTTTTGTTGAAACATTAACTCCTTCTTCAAAAGAAGAATCAAAAGAAGAATCAAAAGAAGAATCAAAATCTTATGGAGAAAATTTTAGTTTAACAAAATCAGAAGATAAAAAATTACCTGTTCCACAAAAATTACCTGCTCCACAAAAATCTATTTTAACTGCTGAAGATGAAAATGATCAAGGCGATGATGATGATGATATTAATTCATCGTTAAAAATTAAAACACCAAAAGACCTAACTGGAGGTAATAAAAAAAGTATTAATTTTAGTTTATAATAAATCTTTGAAAAATTTAATTAATATATTATTTTTAATAAAATTGAAAATAATATAAGTAATATATTAATAATATAATTAATATAACCATGAATAACAGCAATAGTCATATTATCCAAGTTTATAATTCTAGAAAGAATTTATTGGAAATTTTAGAAACAAGGGGTTTCAATACTTCAAGTTATAATAATTTTAGTATTAGTGAAATTGGCATTTTAACAGAACAAGATCAATTAGATATGCTTTTGGAAGATTCAAACAATAAAAAGATTTATGTAAAATATTATATTAATAAAGTTATTAAACCACCAAATGTATATTCTATTATTGAAGACTTATTTTATTTAGAAAACATTTTAACAAAAAAGGATGATTTAATGATAATTGTTAAAGACGAACCAAATGACACATTGGTGCAAACAATAAAAGATATATGGATGCAAGATAGTATATATACTTCAACAATAAATATTAAAAGACTTCAGTTTAATATTTTAAATCATGTTTTAGTACCAAAACATACTATTTTATCAAAGCCAGAAGAAATAGAATTTAAGAAAAAATTTAATATTTTAGATAATAATATTCCTGATATATCTTATTTTAGTCCTGTAAGTTTAGTATTAGGTATACGACCAAAGGATATTGTTAAAATTGAAAGAAAAAGTAGAACTGCTATTAAAGCTGATTTTTATAGAATATGTAAACTTTAATAAAAAATTAAAATTTAATATTAATAAAAATAATTTTAATTTAAAATATACATTAATATTAATTAATATTATTATATATTAATTAATAATATTAATGGGTTTTGAAGTTCCTTTCAATACAACAAATGAATGTTATAGTAGTGATAATATTATAAACGATAATATTATAAAACTACAAAATGGTGAAGGCGAAGAATTAGAAACAATGAAATATAGCAAATATATAAATAATCCGAAGTATTTTGATAAAACAAATTATAGTTTTGATCGAAGTGCTACAGATTCAAATGATGCTTATAAAGAGTGTAAAGAGAGGACTGAAGATTTAAATAGTGATTTTTTTTTGGTTAGTGACGTTTCTTATTCCGAACAAAAATTCCATTATAATTGTTATATACCAAAAAATAGTCAAAGATGTAATACTAATACCCTTCAAAAACTTATTAGTCCATTTGAACAAGTATTTAACCAAATGTTTGGAGTTGATCCCGATATATTTCAAGGAACAAGTGATATTAGTAGTATAATAAGAGGATTACCATATGAAAATAACTATGGTATATCTTATGAAGACTATGCTACAATAGATGCTTGTAGTAATAATTGCTTTAGAATTAATAACGAAGTATTACTTCCAAAAACAAATTTTTTTGGTATTTTTTATAGTGATTATTTAGATATTAATAGTAATGATGCTAATGTAGATTCTTATGTTAGTCAAACTATAAAAACAGATATATCTTATATTGAAGAAAATTATTCACGTGAAGAATTAATTACTCATATATCTACTTTAAATGACTCGTTACGAAGGAATATATGTAATGAAGATCCACCAAATATTGATGCTATAGATATTCCAATTCAAAATATAGACAATTTTTATGATGAATTTATAGATAAACTAGCAACATTAGGTAATGATATAAGTAATATAGGACAATCTTCTAAAACAAATACGAAATATTTAAGAGCTGTAGATGATTTAGTAAAAAAATCTAATTCAAAATTAAATAATGTATTAAAATTAGATGGTGCAAATAATGGTAAATATAATGATACACAATATTTAAAAAATCAAAAAATTAGTGAAATTATTGTTTTAATGTTAATAATTATATTTTTAATTTTTATTTATAGTAAAAAGAAATAAAATATATATATATTAATAATATTATGACAACAAAAATACTTAAACAAGTATCTGACCAAATAGAAAGTGTGCTAGAAGGAATGGAAAACAAAAATAATGTTTCTTATTTTCAAAGCACAGAACATAATTTTGATGCAATGCAAAATTTAAATATGAATGAAAGTAAGAAACAATTAGAGAGAACAGTAGAAAAAAATAAAATAGATTCCAATGAATTTTCAATTGCTGATGCAAAAGATTATTTAGGATGTATTGGTAATCAATGTAAAAACATTGAAAATGATAAAAACATTGAAAATGATAAAAACATTGAAAACATTGAAAATCAAAAAACAGATTTTAGAGAGAACCCAATGTTAAATAATAATTTTATGGATAATAATATTAGTAGAGAGAACAAACAAAAAAGCAATAAATCCAATAACTTTATACACACTTTAGATTATATTATTACTTTTGTATATATATTTTTAGTTAGTGTATTATTAATTTCAAGTATATTAAATAAAAAAAATAATAATTTAGTTTATATACTTTTACTAACTTTAGTATTTATATTTTATAAAATATATTTTGTAAAAAGTTAAATTTTATTTTTAGTTTTGAGAGAACCTATGTTTTATAAATTGTTATAAATTGTTATAAATTGTTATAAATTAATAATTTAATATTTTTTCATATTATACTATAAGTAATATAATATGAAAAAAAAATATAATATTAGCAAATCATTATTAATATTTTTCTTATTTGCAATACCCATCTATATATTATATTTTAATGAATCAGAAAATAGCAAATCCATTTTAAATTTAAATGAAACTTTAAAAGAAAGTTATACTAATTATGTTAATGTATGTAAAAACGGAGAATTACCTGAATTTTATAATATAAGCGCAACAAGTTTATTAAAAACAATACCCCTTGATGGTTCTGGATGTAATTATTATTGTGATCTTCTAGATAATTCATTTTGTGATTTTTTTACAATAGATAATAATAATTGTAAATTATATTCAGGTGACTCATCCACTGATGTTAGTGTAAATTGTGCTAGTAAAAAACAAAATAGTTTGCCAAATTCAGATAAAATTATTAGCAATTACAATGGAGAAGGATTTGTTAAATCAAAATTTTATTATACAGATGGTAGTAATGCTTTTACTTATAATGATGTTATTTTAGAAAAAGCAAATGATATTAGAGATGAAATGATAGATATTCAATATTTATTAAATAATAGACCAGATGATGATGCAATTAATACTAAACATTTACAAATTGAGGATATTAAAGAATCATTAGCAAAATATTTAGATATTTCTATGGGTAATTTATTTTCTACATTAAGTATTGGTTTAAATACTTTTAATAAAGATGCTAAAACTATGAAATTTGATCCAAATACAGATAATTTAGATGATAAAAGTGATATTAGTATTAATCCGTTATTTAATATGTTTAAAGATTTAAATAAGAGTCTTACAAATATTGATGGAACACAAGAATTTAATGAATTAGAATACAACAGACGAAATTTGGTATATAGTGTTTTACTCTTTCTTATGGTTATAAGTATTATTATTTTATTGTTACATAAATTTATACCAAATTTTATATCAAATATTACATTAATGGCATATTTTATTGGAGTAATATTAATTATTAGTTTTATACATTTTTTATTAAAACAATAAATATAAAAATATATATATAATGCCTATTTATATTAATCCTATTGGTGAGGTTAAACCAACATATGATTTTAGTTACAATAATTTACAAAATTATATTAATAATAAAGAAACAGTTAAAGCACGATTAGAAGATTCTAAAAAAAAATATGATTCAAATAATATGCAATTAGGAATATGGTCTTTTAGTGCTGCTATTTTATTATTAATATTTTTAGTTTTATTACGAAATATTAATAATTTTTAGCACTTTTTAAAATCTAATTTATATTATTATTATGATTTTTAGTAATAATAATAATATAGTTTTATATTAATATTAATTTAAAATATGGGTGCAGAACAATCAAGTGATTCAGGTTCTAGTAATGAGCCTACTAGTTCAGCTACTGGGACAGCAGCACAAGCACAAGAAGAATTAGAAAGAACAAAAGAAGCAAGAATACAAACTGAAATACTTGAAGAACAAGCAAGTGGTGATGCTGATGATATTGCAAGAGGAGCTGAATATACGGCTCCTGCAGTAGATTATATAGCTGGAAAAGTGAGTGACGCGACTAATGCAGCAAGTGGTGCTCGAAAAGAACGAATAGGTGCAACAATGGCGGCAACTGGTAGTAATATTCAATTACGAAAAGCAACAACAGCTGCAGATTTAGCTGGACAAAATAAAGATGATTCTAGGGATTATGCTGATACTGCAGAACAAGAAGCAGAACTTGCTTCTAAATTATCAGGAAAAGCACGAGGTTCTGCTTATCAAGCAGAAGGGGCTGCTATAAATGCAGATGAGTCAGCAAATAGTGCTTCACAACAATTAGGAGCAACAGTAAGTGATTTAGATGAAGTAAAAAATATTATAAATACTTTAGCATATACAGGATTCAATGCTGGACAAACATATATAGAAAAAACTGAATTAAATAAAAGACTTGATTTAATAGAAGAAAAATATAAAAGTGCTATTGAATTACAACTTTATCATTTTAAACTTGAAAAAGAAAAATATTTTGATAACTTTGAAGATGATGAACTTAAATTTAAGGCATTAAATGATATGTTTTTATATATGGTTGATTATTTTTTAAGATATAAGAAAACTTATTATCCTGAAAATGAGTTAAATTTAATGTTTTTAGATTATATAATTAATAAAACAGATTATAAAACAATGGGTATTGATACATTACAAAATAATTTATATAATAAAGCTAAAGCATTAAAAGCTATTTTAGCTCCTACTGAAACTTTTACTAATATGTTTAATTTAAAAAATAATGCTAATAATATTTTAAATAAAATAAAACATTCTTTTACTAATATAATAGAAGGCAATACACCAATGAGCGGTTCAGAAACAACTACTAACCCTACAAGTTTTGTTGATATTATAAGAGGTTTTTTGACACAAGACGCGGCTACTATAGTTAGAAAAAGACAACAATTACAAGATAATATAGATTACATTAAAAGATATCAAGATGGTGAGTTTTTAGCACAGAGAGACACTATAATGAATAATGTGTTAATGGATTATATGATTAATAATAAAGAAGGAAGTAATATAGAACAAGTTTATGGAAAATTAAATCAAGAAAAAAATGACAAATTAAGAAAAACGAAAATTGCAGCTTATTACACAAAATCATTTAAAGAATATATTTATTTACTCAAAATCGTAATATTTTTAATAGTTTTAATGATTCCACTATTAATATTTAATCGTTTAGAAATATTAGATAAATCATTAACATTACTTTTAGTTGTTACTATTATAACTTTAGGATTTTTATATATAAGTTATAGACTTTATATTCTTTATACGAGAGATAGCAAAGATTTTGATAAATTTAAAATACCATTTACAAGAACCGAAGCTGCTAATTTGAAATCCAAAGGTTCGCGTTATTCAAAAGACTCCCCATTGAAATCACTCGGAATTACTTGTATAGGTGAAGAATGTTGTGACGCATCTATGGTTTATGATAAATTGAGAGATAAATGTGTTGCTACTGAAAATTTTGCTAATTATTTTGAAAATGCACAAGAATTAAATAATCAACAAAAAAATATTATAAAAGAAAATAATTCACACGAAGATGAATCAAATTTTGCCTTTTTAGGAGGAAATGCAAATGTAATAGAAAACTTTAGATCAAAAGAAGGAATGAAACAAGAACTTTTATTAAATTCATTAAATAATAGTACTTTAAGAACATTCTAATTAAAAATTAAAAACAATTATAAACTTATATTATGTTTTATTAATATAAGTTTATAATATGCCAGAACCAGTAACTATTGATCCTAGTGAACTTAGAAAATTAAGTGACGTAATTCAAGATACAGCAGCAAGTGAAATGTTTGCAAAAGGTAAAGCAATATTAGGAGATGAAAATTTATTAGGTGTGTTAAATAGAACAGTTAATCCTATTACTGCAAATAATCAACAAAAAGAAAGAGAAGCAGCGTTATGGGGTTTTTATTCTGAAAATACTAAAGATATGAAATTTATTAAAGATGCAGTTACTGCCAGACATAAATTTTTTAAAGGTTTGGTTGAAGCAGATAATTGCGATCCAAATATTAATAACGTAATGGAAAAATTTAGAAGTGAAGAATTAGAAAGTTTTAATCAACTTCAATCAATATTTAATGGTTTAAAAGAATCCAACAATATTGCACTTGAATATAATAATAGTATGAATGTATTAAAATCTGGTAAATTGGGGGAATTAAAAGGTGTTAAATCAAAGATTGATACTTATAAACAAAATTTACATATCGATGGAAGAAAAAATGATTATAGTTCAAAAAATTTAGACTTTTATAAATCTATACACTTTTATGTTTTAATATTATACTTTTTTTTACTCGGTCTTTACTTTATATATTCTGATTTTTATAGTTCTGAAAAATATAAAAATAAATATTACTTAATTGCATTAATATTATATATCATTTTCCCATTTTTATTACCTTATATTTTGTTTTATATATATTATGCTTATGATTATTATTTAGAATATTATAACTTAAAAGAAGATGTGGTTAGCTATCCAGATATTGTTAATAAGTATCATGATAAATAAAAAATAATTTTTATAAATAAAAATAATTTTTATAAAAATATATTAATTAAAAAATTAATATATTTATCTATTTATCTTCTATTTTTTTAAAGTTTTAGCTTTAATCAATATTTGCTCCTTCATCATCACTATTATCTTCTTCATAATTAATTTCTACATTAAACCATTTTCCTTTATTTGCTTTTCCATATAATTTATCCATATAGTCTGTTATTTCTTTACCATTTGGTAAATTATTGCGACCATAATGCATAATATACCAATTTTTGAATTCTTCAAGAATTTCTGTTTTCTTAATTTTACCTTCGCGTTTCTTAATAATTTTTTCATTAGCAAATTCGGTTAAATAATCTTGCCCCTGGCGATATTTATCACTAAATGCTATTACTATTTTTGCATCTTTTACAAAACCTTGGGTTTCAAATGCAGTATTTACTAACATAGACATTAAAATTGGAGCCCAAATAGCAAATTTCTCATCAATCTTGCGATCAATTTTATATTGATATGGGAAATTTGCTTTGGGAAATTTATCTTCATCTTTATATGGATCATCATTGAACTTTGACATAAAATCACATAAACGAATTCTACGCCAAGTACCATCATCATTTGTTGTAATATCAAACAATACATTAGTACAAACTACAAGTTTAAATTGAGGCATAAATGTTACACTATCTTTAAATAATGCACGACCCTGAATAGGGTCACCACCAGTAATTTCTTTCATAATACCTTCATTAATTTTATCACCTCTACTTGGTTCTTGCATAACAGCATATCTTATTCCTTGTAATTGTACGATTTCAGAAGATGTAGAACCAATTGAATTTCTTTTTTGCGTAATTAAAGTAATAGGAACGGTTGCCTTATAATCCCCAAGTGATTTAGACATCAATTCTACTAATTTTGATTTACCATTGCAACCGCTACCATTATAAATATTAAATGTTTGGTTCTCATTTGTACCAATTAAAATAGATGCCAAATGTTCCCACATATACCGTCTTAATTCCGTATCTGGAAATAATTCATCAATAAATTTATTAATTTCTTTCATGATTTCTTTATAATTACTATTTTTTGAATTATTATTTTGTTTAGTTGATGTCAATTTATCATATGGAATATAATCAATATTTGTTGATTTTGAAATATAATCATCTGGTTTTCCTTTTCTATAACTTTTTGCTTTAAAATCAATAATATAATTATTAAATGATAGTAAATATACATTTGCATCTAATTTATTCATAAACTCTTTATCATAAAATAATTCTTTTGCCTCTTTCATTATATTGTTTTTCCAACTTGTAGTTTTTAAAACAATACAAATATCACCTATTTTACCCGATTTCACTTTTAATGAATCAGCATTTTTATCACTATTTTCCAATATTGTTATGTTATGCATTAAATCGTCTGCTTTTTTTACATAAATATTATGCATACGCTTTGAAATACGAAGTCTTAAAGAACTTCCACTATCTGTTTCGTGCCATTTATCATTTTTATATTCATACCATTGATTATTTTTAACACTAACACATACATAAATGTCTTTAAATAAATGATATAATACAATTGCTAAATCATATTCTGTTACTTTATCCTTTTGTATCATTGTTTCAAGTGTTTGATCAACATAATAACTGATTGTTTGTTCTCTTATTTTATTATATTGTTCAAGATTATCTGTTTTTGCCCAATACATAATTGAACGACCAGTTAATCCGTCTGAATTCTTTACTTCAAATGACTTCCACATATTATAATAATCTGATACATCCCTGAAATCAAAATTTTTTGATTGATTACTGAATTTTATCCAAGTTAAAAATAATTTTTCATGTGTATTTTTTAATGCCCATCCTACTCTTATCCATTTGCTATAACTACCATCATTATAATAATTTTCAGGCAAAATCATTGTAAAATCATGCAATTCTTTTAATTCATAATCATTTTCACCTATTGAATTAATAAAGATTTCAATTAATTTGTCCAATTGAGTTAAATTCTGAATTTTTGAAAAATCATACATATCCAAATCAATATTTTGAGTCAATACATTATTAACTCTATTTTTTCCATTATTTTCTTTTATATTCAAATCATCTCTTTCGGTTTTAATTGCTTCAATTAAAAACTCATTATTTAATAATTCATATCTATTATGATTTGCATTACGCGCCGACATTAAATATAAATGCTCTTCAATAATTATTTTATCCAAATTGATTTCTTTTAATGTCCAGTCTTCTTCATCGTCGTTATATGTAATGTTAAAATAATTAGTTAATCCATAACATTCATTAGCAGGTTTGTTTGAACCATACAACTGCCAATTAGTAAAACCTTTACTTATTCCTTCATCTAAAACATCTTTATATGTATTTATTATGTTTAAGCTATCAAAAACATCTCCTAATTCATTTAATACTTTTTTTCGTAATAAACATTGTTCTGCTTTATTCATTTTAATGGTAAAAATTAAATGAATCCCATCTTTTGTTTTATCATCAAAACAATTAACATTTGGTTTTTGTAATACATATATATTTATAGAATCTTTGTCTTTAAAATTAAAAATTTCTGTTAGCTTATTTGCATATAATAATATCAAATCCATTATCATATTATTATCGTGTTGTCTTGTTTTAACATCACTGTTATATCTCAGATCAACATCAATTAATAGTCCGCCTTCTTCTATTAATTGTTTTTCTGTTAAAAATTCTTCATTCTTTTCTTCAATAACAGATTTATAGTAAATTTTTAAAAACTCTTCATATTTGTCTATGTTATAACTTCCTCCATATATATTTAAGTCTTTGGATCCTATTCTTGTATTTGTAATTGTTTCGCCTTTTTCTGCTCTATTTAAATTTAAGAATTGTTGCAATGAAGAACCCATTTTACTGTTACTACTTATTGACGTATTCATACTAATTTAATTATATATATAATTATATTTTTATTTCAATTTTATAATATTTTAAAAAGTTAAATAAAAATAAACTTATATATAATATTATGTAAATGAGTTTGAACAAAAATACAATTAAACGAATAGCAAGTGATGTTAAATACTTACTAAATAATATTAATATTTTAGAAAATGAAAATATATATTATAAACATAGTGATTCTAATATTTTAACTGGTTATGCTCTTATTATTGGTAATATTGATACGCCATATTTATATGGTTATTATTTTTTTAAATTTGATTTTCCAGAAAATTATCCATTTAATCCTCCCAAAGTTACTTTTTTAACAAATGATGGAAGAATGCGTTTTAATCCAAATTATTATAGTTGTGGAAAAGTTTGTTTATCATTATTGAATACTTGGAATGGAGATGGTTGGACTTCTTGTCAAACTATTTATTCAATATTAATTGTATTATCTAGTGTTTTAAGTTCGAATCCATTATTAAATGAACCAGGTATTAATAGAAATGATTTAAATTTAGAAAAATACAATTTTTTAGTAGAATATAAAAATTATGAATTTGCTATAATCAAACAATTAAATTTTTTAAAAAAATTTATTGAAACCAAGAATAATGAAAGCAATAATGAAAGCAATAATGAAAGCAATAATGAAAGCAATAATGCTAAAAAATATAATGACAAAAAAAATAATGAATATTATAATATTATTTTAAAATTTCAAGAAATAATGAAAATCTCTTTTAACAAGAATAAAGAAAATATAAAAAATAGTATAGATTCTCTCGAAAATAAATTTAATAATTCGCATTTAAGCAACAATAAAGATAATATTATTAATATTAATATTTATAATTTAAATGAAAAAATAGATTTTGAAAAAATAAAAAATAAATTTATTTCCATCTTAAATGATAGTTTTTATAAAATTGAATAATTTAAAATATTAAAAACTAAATATTATATATAATATTATGAAATTCTGTGACAAATGTGATAATATGTTTTATATTAAATTAGAAGATGATGAGTGTAATAAAATTTTATATTATTGTAAAAATTGCGGTAATAGTGATGATAATTTATTAGAAACAAATAAATGCATTTTAAAAGAACATATTAGCAAAAGTGAAAATAAGTTTGAACATTATATTAATGATTATACCAAATTAGATATTACATTGCCTCGTATTAATTATATCAAATGTCCAAATGATAATTGTAGTAGTAATGAAGCTACATTTGACACTAAAATAAGAGAAATTTTATATATTAGATATGACAATATTAATATGAAATATTTATATTTATGTTCTCATTGTGATTTTAAATGGAATACAGAAAAATAATTTTATTTTATGATAAAATAATGATAAAATAATGATAAAATATTTTTTATTTAAATAAAATTATAAAAATTGATTTAAAATTATAAATAATAATGTATATTATTTATAAATGAAACAAGAAAATGATTTGGAAGTTGATGAAGAACCTGGAGCCACTTCAGATGGTGAAGAAAGTATTGACCCAGAATTAAATGAAGATGATGATAATAATGACGCGGATAATGCAAATGAATTATCAAGTGACGATGATGACGAAATTGACAATGATATTGAAGATGGTGAATTACAATTTAAAGATGATGAAAACGACGGTAATAATATTTTAAGCAATGACGAATCATTGTTTAATATTTCAAAAAATGATTATGATAATATTGATTTAGAAAATAATGATTCTATGGAATTTTTACAAAAATTTACAAAAGATTATAAAACAGATTATATTTTAAGTAATCACCAAGAATCGTTAAATAAAAACTATGATGAAATTAAAAAATTTCTTAATGTCACAAAAGATAATAATAATAATATTATTGATGCTTTTCATAGAACAATTCCAATATTAACTAAATATGAAAAAACAAAAATTATAGGTATTAGACTTAAACAATTAAATAATGGTGCTAAACCTTATGTAACAATATCAGATACTATATTAGATAATAATATTATAGTTAATATGGAGTTAATACAAAAAGTATTACCTTTTATTGTTTCTCGTCCTTTACCAAATAATACTTATGAATATTGGAAATTACAAGATCTAGAATTATTATAAATATTAATTTTATTATTAATAATAATATTAATATTATTTATATAGTATAAAAATGGAATATGATGAAAGATTGAATTTATTAAGTAATGAAATATACGGATTATATTCTTTAATTGGTAATTATCAAAATAATTTTTTTCATAAATTAGATTATTTAAAAGAATTGCAAAATAATATAAAGCAATTGAGTGTAAATATAAAAAATGAAAATTTTATTAAAAAAGAAATAGATAAGCTACAGCTTCTAATATATAATTTTAGAATTATATTATTAGGAAACAATCCAGAATATTTACTATTAAATAGCACATATAATGATCCAGGTATTTTAGCAAAAGATAAAGATAATTTTTCTTTAGTTGTAGAAATATCTTCTAATAATTTAGATACCACTAGTATTGGAAAATATAATATTATTTATAATATTAAAAATAATAATAATACTTTATTAGGAAACTATATTAGAGAATTATATGTATTAAATGAAAATTTACCAAGTATTATTATTCTTGGTTCAAATACACTAACTATAATAGTTAATAGTAATATTAATGACTACGAATTAGGAGCAATTGCAAGTGATTATAAAGATAAATTTTTACATGTAACAAAAACAACAGATTTAAATATTAATTTAGTAGGAATTTATTCAATTACTTATAGCGCAACCGATAGTGATGGTAATACTGCAACTGCTACACGTATAATAAAAGTAATAATTGATCCAACAACACCTGCTCCTGGACCCGGACCTGCTCCTGAGCCTGCCCCTGAACCTGGACCTGCTCCTGAACCTGGACCTGAGCCTGGACCTGGACCTGAGCCTGAACCTGAACCTGGACCTGCACCTGAACCCGGACCTGCACCTGAGCCTGGACCTGCTCCAGCACCAATAACACCACCTGGACCAATCAATATTACTTATATATTATTAGGTGATAACCCATTAATTTGGAATATAAATGAATTATATAGTGATCCAGGTATTACAATAAATAATTTAGACAATACAGAATATAGTGTAACAAATAGTAATAATATTAATATTGCTAAAACAGGATTGTATTATTATAATTATCATATATCAAATGGTGTAGATGTATTAACAATTACACGTGTTGTATATGTTTTAGATTACAGTGTATTACAAAATGTACCAGTAATAAATATTACAGAAGATAGCTCAAATAATATTGTAAATATTGCTAGATTTATTGAATCCACTAATTATTTCAAAAACGATGAACTCGCTTTAAGCAATGATTTTGCTATTAATTTTTCTAATAAAAATGAAAGCTATAGTATTCCATTAGATCAACTAAAAACTTTATATCCTGATCCAGAAAAAAATAATATGGTTATATTTGTGTATGGATTTAAAAATGAAATTATCAGTGTTATTAAAAATGACCCGGATGGTGATTATAAATTACCATATATCACAGATCAATTAATTGTAAGAAAATTAGTCAATTTAGTATTGAATAAAAACAATAATTATAAATTAATTATTTTAGATGGAAAACATACTGATTTATTAGATAGTAGAGATCCAGTTTTAACTTTAGATGGACCTAACCCATATAATATACAAATTAATAAACCATTTGTTGACCCAGGTTCTTATGCATTTGATTATAAAGAAAATCCAATTGATGTAAAAACATATCATAATGTTAACAATAAATCATTAGGTGCATATAAAGTAATTCATGTTGCGACAGATGGTGAATATTATCAATCAAGCAAATTAAGAAAAGTAAATGTATTGGATTATGTTAAATATAATTATAATTTATTAGGTGAAACATATATATTATGGAATTTAGGTGTAAATTATGTTGATAAAGGTTTAGATATCATAAATGTTGATTTAAGTAATATTACTATTAAAACAGATACAAATATTGATGTTAATAAAGAAGGAACATATTATTATAGATATACTATTACAGATAGTGATGACAATGTAGAATATATCATTCGTCAAATTACTGTATTAGTATTTACAGTTGTACAAAATATTCCAATTATTTCTATTGACAATGACGCATCAAATAATGTTTTAAATATTATGAAACTTGTTGAAGAAACTAACTTCTTTAAAAATGATGAATTATTATTAAGCGATGACTTTGCTATCAATTTTAGTAGAGCAAATGAAACTTATAAAATACCATTAAAAGGTTTAACAAGTATGTATAATCACTTAAATAATATGGTGGTATTTGTTTATGGATTTAAAAATGAAATTATTAGTATAATAAATAATGATAATCAATCCCATTATAAATTCCCATATTTAGCAAACGAAATCGTTGTTAAAAAATTAGTAACATTAGTATTAAATGAAGCCAATAATTATAAATTAATAATATTAAATGGTAAATCCAGCGAATATAACAATAATGCACCAATATTAAAATTAATTAAACCTATATCATTTAATTTAACTATAAATACACCATTTATTGAACCTGGATTTGTTGCTACTGATTATCTTGGTGCTGATATTACTAATTTAGTTGAAACATTTAGTGATCTTGATAATAGTAAATTAGGAAGTTATGATATGTTATATGTAGCTAATGATATTAGTTTAAATCAAACTATAAAATCAAGAACAATTAATGTAGTACTTGGTGAACCTGAACCTGAGCCTGAGCCTGAGCCTGAGCCTGAGCCTGAGCCAGAACCTGAGCCTGAGCCTGAGCCAGAACCTGAGCCTGAGCCAGAACCTGAGCCTGAGCCTGAACCTGAGCCTGAGCCAGAACCTGAGCCTGAGCCAGAACCTGAGCCAGAACCTGAGCCTGAGCCTGAACCTGAGCCTGAACCTGCTGAACCAGTATTTTCGTCTACTCCATTATTAACAATTAACCAAGGAGAATCTTATACTTATAGCCCAACAGTATCCGATGATAATAGTGGTGATACTCTTGTAATAAGTGTAGTTACAAAACCAGTCTGGTTAACATGGAATGGGACAAATCTTAACGGAATACCTTCCAATGGCAATGTAGGAACACATAATGTTACATTAAGAGTTAATGACGGAACTTTTGATGTCGATCAAAGTTTTGTAATTACTGTAAATAATGTAAATGATAGTCCTTCATTTACAAGTAGTCCGGTTACAACAATAAATCAAGATTCTTTATATACTTATAGTCCAACTGTAAATGATATTGATAATAATGATATTCTTACTATTAGTTTAATTGCTAAACCTGATTGGTTAAGCTGGGATGGTTCAACATTAAGTGGAACACCTAATAATAGTTACGTGGCTTCAAATTCAGAAGTGACATTAAGAGTTAGTGATGGAACAGTAATTGTGGACCAAGTTTTTGTAATTAATGTAATCAATATAAATGATAGTCCTACATTTACAAGTAGTCCAAGTATATCAATAAATGAAGGTTCTTTATATAGCTATAGTCCAATAGCAAGTGATATTGATAGTGGAGACACTATTGTTTTAAGTGTAGTTTCTAAACCAGCTTGGTTAAATTGGAATGGTTCTACATTAAGTGGAACACCTACAAATAGTCAAGTTGGAACACATAATGTTACA
>Ga0115003_10000579_pt1 | contig 32342 bp, 31 predicted proteins | sample ArcticOcean_MG_C_7_FD_88736 | JGI IMG/M metagenome (GOLD analysis project Ga0115003, IMG submission 88736) | Marine microbial communities from western Arctic Ocean - ArcticOcean_MG_CB11_88 | ecosystem: Environmental > Aquatic > Marine > Oceanic | place: Arctic Ocean: Canada Basin | collected...
AATGAGCAAATTCTTGAAGCTATTCAGATGTTATGGATAGAAGAATATCAATAAGTCCCATATAATAGCCTAAATTTTTTTAAGGAATATTATTATGGCAATTGAACAAACATTATCAATCATTAAACCTGATGCGGTCTCTAAAAACCTCATAGGTAAAATTATTTCTAGATTTGAAGACAATGATTTACATCTTGTTGCTGGAAAATTAATGCATCTTTCAGATGAAATGGCTGCAGGTTTTTACGCAGAGCATGAGGGAAGACCTTTTTTTAATGACCTGAAGACATTTATGACATCAGGACCTGTATTTGTTCAGGTTTTAGAGGGTGAAAATGCTATTCTAAAAAATAGAGAGCTTATGGGAAATACAAACCCTCAAGAGGCTGAGCCAGGAACAATAAGGGCTGATTTTGCAAATAGTATAGATGCTAATGCAGTTCATGGGTCTGATTCTGAAACTAGCGCATCGAGAGAGATTAATTATTTTTTCACAAATGAAGAAATAATGTCTAAATAAACTTTGGACACCAAAGAAAATCTTTTAGGTTACTCGTTAGGTTCACTAGAAGATTTCTTTAAAAAAATTAATGAGCCTAAATTTAGAGCTAAGCAGCTTTTAAAATGGATTCATCAAAAAGGCACCCTTGATTTTAATGAGATGACCGACTTTAACAAGCCACTTAGACAAAGACTTGAATCTTTAGCATATATACTTCCTCCAACTATTGAAGAAATTCATAAATCTCCTGAAGGCACAGTAAAGTATTTAATTAAGCTAGACTCTGGGTCAATGGTGGAGATGGTAAGAATTCCAGAAAAGAAAAGAATGACTCTATGTATATCTTCTCAAGCAGGATGTGCCCTTCAATGTACATTTTGTGCAACTGGAGCTCAAGGTTTTGAAAAAAATCTAACAGCTGATGAAATCATAGGGCAGGTATGGCTTGCAAACTTTAGTGATGCAAATGAAGCGCCTATTACAAATGTTGTTTTCATGGGAATGGGGGAGCCTCTTTTGAACTTTCGTCCTGTTATCGAGTCTGCAAAAATCATGAAAGACCAACTTGGATATGGTTTATCCAGAAAGAGAATAACCATTAGCACTTCTGGAATTACACCCCAAATAGACAAACTTCCAGATGAGATTGATGTAGCTTTAGCAATTTCTCTTCATGCTCCAATAAATGAATTAAGAGATGAGTTGGTACCAATAAATAAAAAATATCCTATCAGTGAGCTTATGAAGTCATGCAAAAAATACCTTGCTAGCTATGATGGAAAAAGAAATATAACCATAGAGTATGTACTTATAGATGGTGTGAACGACTCACCAGAACTCGCTAGGCAATTAGCCAAGCTCCTGTCTGATATTTATTGTAAGATTAATTTAATTCCATTTAACCCCTTTGATGGATCAGACTATAAAAGATCAAATAAGAAGAATATTTTAGATTTTAAAAATATTTTAATGGAAAAAGGCTTTATTACGACTTTAAGAATTACAAGAGGTGATGCCGTTGATGGAGCTTGCGGTCAGCTGGTAGGAAAATTAAATAAATCTGTAAAAGGAAAGAAACTTATTAGTCATAGGTCAATTTCGTGAGTGAGGAAATGGAATTAACCAGCTCAGCCAAGGTCGGTCAGATATTTGTTGATGCCAGGGAGGCGCTTGAATTAGATCAAGGGCAAGTAGCCGTTAAAGCTGTAATGAATATTAAATATATTAAAGGAATAGAATCTGGAGACTACTCAGCCTTTCCCAGCGAAGGTTTTGCAAAAGCCTACTTTATTAAATACCAAAAATTCCTTTCAGTGAATTGTGACTTTCCATCAATATATGATCCAGAGAGTAGGCAGATCGAAATTGCAGAAAAATCTATTGCTCAGTCAAGTAAATCATTATTTCCTATCTTTGCCAGTATAGGAGTTATTTTTTTATTATTAATAATTTTTATTATTGCTAATAACTTCGATTATGATGCTGAAACTAAAATAGACTTGAGTGATTCAAGTAACTCCCTCTCAGTAGAAAGCCCCTATGTAATTGAGCAAGATATTATTAATGTAAGAAAAGAAATAATTCCTCCTATGCAGCAATCTGAGGTTGAAACTAACCCCTTGCTAGAGAATGCAAATGAATTGTCCTTGTTCTTCAGCGGCGAATGCTGGGTAGAAATTTATTCTGATAATGAATTGATTGAATATCAGTTATTCAAGATAGGCGATAGTTTTAGTTTATCTATAGAGTCGCCTTTCAAATTAGTAATTGGTAATGCTGATAGTATTACAGGAACATATAAGGGCAATCTTATTGATTTTATTACCAATGCTAATAGACTTAGAGTAAATACTATTATTTTTAATGATGAGTAATTGGATCACAAGAAAAGAAACCAAGGCTATTGATGTCGGCGGCGTAATTGTGGGTGGAAAAAACCCTATATCAATTCAATCCATGACAAATACGAACACATGCGATGTTTTATCCACAGTTAATCAAATTAATGATCTTCAGGCAGCTGGGGCTGATATTGTAAGAGTTTCTGTCCCTGGTTTTGATGAAGCAGCAGCATTCAAAGAGATAAGAAAAGCAGTCAATATTCCTTTAGTTGCCGATATCCATTTTGATTATAAAATTGCATTAGAGGTAGCTGATACAGCTGATTGTTTAAGAATTAATCCTGGTAATATTGGGAAAGAAAGCAAGGTCAATGAAGTTATTCAGGCGGCAATTCATAACAATGTACCCATAAGAGTGGGGGTTAATGCTGGATCACTTGAGAAGGACCTACAAAAAAAATATGGCGAGCCTAATGCTGATGCATTAGTTGAATCTGCTCTTCGGCATGTAGAAATTCTAGATAAATTTAATTTTCATAACTACAAAATAAGCCTAAAAGCATCTAATATTCAAATGACTGTAGAGGCTTACAGGAAAATTTCTAATTTAATTGATCAGCCTCTTCATCTGGGAATTACTGAGGCCGGGAGTTATAGAGCAGGCACGGTTAAATCTTCAATTGGTGTTGGCATGCTTTTGTCTGAGGGAATTGGCGACACAATAAGAATATCTTTAGCATCTGATCCTATAGATGAAATTAAAATTGGATGGGATATTTTAAAGAGTTTAAATATTAGAAGTAGGGGGGTAAAAATCATTGCTTGTCCTAGCTGTTCCAGGCAAAACTTTAATGTAATTGAGGTTGTTAATGAATTGGAAAGTCGCTTCGAAGATATAACTGAAGACATAGAAGTTGCAATAATAGGTTGTTATGTAAATGGCCCCGGTGAAAGCAAAGCAGCTGACATAGGTCTGACAGGAGCTAGTCCACAGAATCTTTTGTATGTTGATGGCTCACCTGATAAAAAAATTAGTAGTGAGAATCTTGTAGAAGAGATTGAAGATAAAGTCAGGGAAAAGATAGCCTTAAGGCAGTCAGTAGAAATTATAGCAAGGAGTTAAATTGGATAAAATTCAGTCATTAACAGGAATGCTCGATCTTTATGATGATGGAGATAGTAACGATCTCTCAAAAAATATTTTTGAGACTGAAAAAAGAATTAAAAAAATATTCTCTAATTACTTCCTTAAGGAAATAAGAACCCCGGCACTTGAAGATACAGATCTTTTTAAAAGATCATCTGGCGATGCATCAGATATAGTAAATAAAGAGATTTATTCTTTTAATGATAGAAATGATAAAAGTATTTCACTCAGGCCTGAGGGAACGGCTAGCGTTATTAGGTCAATAATTGAAAAAAAACTTGACCAATCTACACATAAACTTTGGTATATGGGGCCAATGTGGAGGTATGAAAGACCTCAGAAGGGTAGGTATAGACAGTTCTATCAAGCTGGAGTTGAAATCCTTGGGTATCCCGAAGGAGCCCCAGAATTTGAGATGATCTCATTGGTTTGCTCGATAGTTGAAGAATTCAATATTACAGACTGCACAATAAAGATTAATCACCTAGGAAGCCAAGAAAATAAAAAAGCTTATTGTGATGCTTTAATAAAATTTCTTGAACCACACAAGGGAAATCTAGATGAAAAAGATTTAGAAAGACTTTCTCGAAACCCTCTTAGAGTTCTTGATAGTAAAAATAAAGATACTCAATCAATCTTAAAAGGCGCGCCTTCGTTGAAAGAATTTCTTGAACCTAAATCAATTCAATTGCTTGAGGCAATAAGGCTTGAATTCTTAGATATATGCAAAATTGAAATTGATTATACTCTTGTAAGAGGCTTAGATTATTATTCGGGTTTTGTTTTTGAGGCTCTCTCATCCAACCTTGGCGCTCAAGATTCATTTTTAGGCGGCGGTAGGTATGATGATTTATGCTCTAAGTTAGGTGGTAAGGATTTACCATCAATAGGCATGGCTGTAGGAATTGAAAGGTTTGCCAGTCTTATAGATGGAATAAGCCCATCAGATAAAATTTTATCTTTTATTACTCTTGGTAGCACTTTAGAGCCAAAAACATATAAAATAGCGCACCGTCTTAGGTCTTTGAATAAGAATGTTATTTTAGATATGCAATTATCTGACAGCAGCCTAAAGGCAAAATTAAGAAGGGCTAACAAGAATAATTCTGAATACGCAATTATTATTGGAGAAGAGGAATTTAATAATAGTACAGTTATTATTAAGCCATTGAAGGATGAACTTAAGGAGCAGCAAACTGTCTCAGTTGATGAGTTGTTTGAATTTTACAAAGCTCTGTAAATATAGGAAATAATTATGAGTGAAGTTTTTGAAAATAATATGAAATTTGCACCTTTTATGAGGTTCTTTAATAATAACAAGACATCTTTTCTTTCTTTTTTCACGCTTATTCTTGCAGTAGTAATAATTTCTTTTGTCATGTCTAACATAACTAAAAGTAATAATGAGAAGGCAGCTGTTATTTACCAGGATTGGCTTTCAAAAAATATTGACTCTGATGATGGTAAGGACCAAGCCAGCTTACTCTTTAATGAGTTAACTTCTAGTTATAAGAAAACAGGCTATGCAAAAATAGCTTTATTAACAAACGCATCCTCTGATGCTAGGGATGGTAATAATACAGAGGCATTAAAAAACTTCTCTAAATTAATCAAACTGACAGATGGAATGGGCGGCAATAAATTATTTAATAAAATTGCAAGAGTTAGCTCGGCAAGACTTTTATCTTCTAATGGAGATCTTGATGCTGCTTTACAGATTCTTGAAAAATATTTATCTTCTTCGACTAATGCATATATCCATGAATTAACAGGAGACATACTTCTTAAAAAAGAAGAAAATGCTCTTGCCGAAGAGCAGTATTTATTAGCAAAAGATAAATATACTGATGAAACATCATTAACTATCGTTTCAATGAAGTTAGCAAATCTTAAATCTTAAAAATTATATGAAAAACCTTCAAAAAAATATTTATCAATTTAAAAATACTATTAGTTTATTTTTAATTGTTATTTTTTTATCTTCTTGCTCATCAATGGAGTCATTAAGGTTTTGGCAAAATGGTGAATTAGATACCGATGAACCAAAACAATTAGAAAAATTTTCTACTAAGTTCTCTATTAACGATAATTGGAAAATAACATTTAATAATGGAGAAAATATTTTAGGTAATTTTATTCCTAGCTTTAATGCAAGTAATATATTTTTTGCTGATTCTTCAGGACTCATTTCATCAATTGACTCAGCTTCAGGTCAGATAAATTGGGAAGTTCAATCTAATTTCCTCTCCTCAGGGGTTGCATCTGGATTTGGTATATTGGTTGTTTCTGACGTTGATGGAAATGTAATTGCTCACAATCAAGACAATGGATCAGTTTTATGGTCATCAAATGTAAAATCAGAAGTTCTTGCGCCTGCAGCTATAGATGCAAAATTTGTAATTATCAAAACAGGCTCAGGAGAGCTTCTAGCTCTTGATAAAAATTCTGGTGAATTAAAGTGGTCATATAGATCAAAACTACCCAATCTCACAATTAGAGGAAGTAGTAGTCCTGTATTGTCTGATGGTCAAATCTTTGTGTCATTTGATAATGGTCGTCTTGGAGTATTTCAATTAGACTCAGGCTTTCCTATATGGGATGGGGCAATCTCATACGCATCTGGATCTTCTGAGTTAGAAAGTTTGGTTGATTCTGATTCTAGTCCCTTGGTTGATGGAGGGTTGATTTACACGACAAACTACCAAGGTAATTTAAATATATTTGATTTAGCTCAAAAAAGATCTGTGTGGAGCTCTGAAAGCTCATCATTTTTCTCACCTGTCATTCTTAAGGGAGTTTTAGCAGTTGTTGAGGCAGATTCAAGTTTGAAAACATTTTCTATGAAAGGCCTTCAGCCATCTTGGAACTCAGATGAATACCTAAATAGAGCAGTCTCTAATGCAATTAGTTTTAAGGGTCATTTGGTTATAGGAGACTTTGAGGGATATGTACATATCATTGATCCTCTAAACGGAAATACCATTGGAAGAAAGAAAGTTTCAAGAAAGCCCATTAAAACGATTATAAGTAGGAGTGATAACTTTTATGCTATAGATGAAGGATTTAATATATTCTCATTAAGCATATAAGATGAAAACTAAAAATGTTCACCTCAATAGCAATAATAGGGCGGCCTAATGTCGGAAAATCAACTTTATTTAATAAGCTAACTAGATCTCGTAAGGCTATAGTCTCGGATTTCTCTGGACTAACTAAAGATAGAAATCACGGGTATATAACTTTTGGAGATCAAAAAAGTTTAATAATTGATACTGGTGGAATAGCTCAGGATGAGTCAATTCTTAAAGAAGATATAGCTGAACAGGCATGGATAGCTGCAGAAGAGTCAAGTTTAATAATCTTTTTATTAGATGGCTCAGAAAACCTCAATAAAGAAGATCTTGATATATTAACTAGATTAAGAAAGTTAAACAAAAAATTTATAACAGTTCTTAATAAGATTGATAAAATTACAGACTCATTACTAAAAGAAGATCTTGTTAAGAAGGGCATCGGTGAATATTTTGAGATTAGTGCAGAGCATTCAAGAAACATAAATGATTTACGAACTTACATAAAAGACTCTCTTCCTGACAAGCAATACACAACTCCTGAAGGTAAAAAGATTGCAGTTCTAGGTAGGCCAAATGCAGGTAAATCTACATTCATAAATAAGTTCATCAACGAAGATAGATTAATTGTTTCTGAGATAGCTGGCACAACTATTGATGCGATAAGTATTCCATTTACAGTAGATGATCAGGAATTTATCTTTATTGATACTGCTGGGATTAGGAAAGGATATAAAAATAACCACAAGGTTGAATATTTTTCCTACGTTAGAGCCATGCATTCAGTAGAAGAGTGCGATGTTGTTATTTTTATATGTGATGCTCAAGAAGGTATTGTTGATCAAGATCTAAAAATAATTAATATGGTATGTGAAATGGGAAAGCCCATTGTTATAGCTCTGAATAAAATAGATTTACTAACAAAAAAAGAAAAAGATGAAATCTACGAAACGAAAAGAGCTCAATCAAGTTTTGTAGCCGATTTTATTAAGTTAGAAATATCAGGAATTAAAGGACTTGGCTTTAAAAGACTATTTAGAATAACAAATACCATAATTGAAACATCTCAGCAAAAGTATATAACCTCTTATTTAAATAAATTATTAAATAAATTTATTGAGCAGAGTGCTCCTCCATCTGTTGCAGGAAGGCAATTAAAGTTAAAACAAGTTCATTTTGGTGGGATTAATCCAACAACGTTAATAATACATTCAAATCAAGATAAAAAAATTCCTCAAAATTACAGGAAATACTTAGAGAATTCATTTAGAACTGAATTAAAGTTAGATAGTATTCAATTAAGATTAATTTTCCGAAAATCTGAAAATCCATTTAAAGACAAAGTTAATAAACTATCTGATAGGCAGGTTAAAAAAAGAGAAAGACTGGTCAGGCATATTAAAAAGTCAAAAAAGTAATATTAATTAAGTATTTTTTTATCCTTTTAGCTTTCGTTAAAGTATAATTCTCAGGTAATTAAACCGTAAAACTAGACATTTGTCTCATTAGTATATTATGGATCAAAGACCTGTTTATATAGACTTAAGAAAAATTAAACTGCCGATGTCAGCTTTTTCATCTATTACACACAGATTATCTGGAATGTATATTTTTTTTATAACTCTTCCGGTCTCTCTATTTATTATTAATGAATCAACAAAAGACGAAGCAAGCTTTAATTTATTGATAGAGTCTATAAATAATATTTCATTTTCTTCTGTATTTATTATTTTTAGTTTTCTTATTTTTTGGTATCACATTCTTACAGGAGTTAGGCACTTAATTATTGACTTTTTCCATGTAGGCGAGTCCTTGCTAAGTTCATATTACTTCTCTGTCTTTGCACTTGCTTTATGGCTCTTAAGTGTAGTTATAATATTTTGGGTAATCTACTCATGAAGGGCTCTTTAATATGGAAAGCTCAAAGGTATAGTTCTTTAGTAATGTTAGCCTATGTTATTTATATAACCTGCTTCATATTTTCAAATAATTCTATAAGTTTTAACAATTGGTCAGAGTTTTTTCTATCACCTCAATTAAAAATATCTACTTCTTTGGTATTCTTGTTAGTAGTCCTTCATGCTTTTATTGGGTTATGGACTGTTGGAACTGATTACTTAACAAAAAGAACATTGGGATTTTTAAATCAATCACTTTCAAAGATAGCCAATCCAATAAGAAGCTTTTATTACGCTCTATTCTCTCTAATAGGCTTATTTTATTTGTTTATAATCTTTTTCATAATATGGACATAATTAAAGGTATACATGAATCACAGCAAGCTAAGTAATAATATTAAAACAATTGAATTTGATGCCTTGATTGTTGGTGGTGGCGGCTCAGGCATGAGGACATCATTAGAACTAGCAAAATCAGGTCTTAAGACAGCAGTGGTATCGAAAGTTTTTCCAACTAGATCTCATACAGTATCAGCTCAGGGAGGTATAACATGCGCAATAGGAAGTGCAGATCCTGATGATGATTGGAGGTGGCATATGTATGACACAGTTAAAGGTGCTGATTTTATAGGTGATCAAGATGCTATTGAATATCTTTGTTCTGAGGGTCCCAAGGCTGTATTTGAGTTAGAACATATGGGATTGCCATTTTCTAGATTTGAAAATGGAAGAATTTATCAAAGACCTTTCGGTGGTCAGTCAAAAGACTATGGCAAAGGCGGACAAGCAGCTAGGACATGTGCGGCAGCGGATAGAACAGGACATGCTTTACTACATACTCTTTATCAAAATAATATTAAAGAAGGCACTAATTTTTTAAATGAATGGTTTGCAGTTGATATAGTCAAGAATAGTAAAAATGAAGTAACAGGAGTTATTGCATTTTCTATAGAGTATGGTGAAGTTGCTTATCTAAAATCACAAGCAACTGTTATGGCTACTGGAGGCGCGGGTAGGATTTATGCATCAACTACAAATGCTTTGATTAATACTGGTGATGGTTTGGCAATGGCTCTTAGGGCTGGCTTTCCTGCTCAAGATATGGAGATGTGGCAGTTTCATCCAACTGGAATATATGGCGCTGGCTCATTAGTAACTGAGGGATGCAGAGGCGAAGGAGGATATCTAGTCAATAAAGATGGCGAAAGGTTTATGGAGAGATATGCACCAAATGTTAAAGACCTTGCCGGCAGGGATGTGGTTGCAAGATCTATGGTTCTAGAAATACTAGAGGGAAGAGGTTGTGGAGAAAATAAAGATCATATTTTCTTAAAGCTTGATCATCTTGGAGCTGATGTTTTAAATGCTAAGCTCCCGGGAATATGTGAACTATCAAAAACCTTTGCTCATGTTGATCCGATTTATGAGCCAATTCCAGTAGTCCCTACATGTCATTATATGATGGGCGGGACTCCAACTAATATTCATGGCCAGGCTTTCAATAGAGTTAATAACATTGATTCTATTGTTCCTGGATTATTTGCTGCTGGGGAAGCTGCTTGTGTATCTGTTCACGGCGCTAATAGACTTGGAGGAAACTCATTACTTGACTTGGTAGTCTTTGGAAGAGCAACAGGTATGTATATTCAAGAAGAATTAAAGTCTGGAGGAGGCGTTGAGTCAGCAACAAAAGAAGATATTGAGGCCTCATTACAACGTTTAAACTATTTAAACGAATCAACAGGAGGCTACGAAACCGCACCCGTAAAAAAACAGCTTCAGGAATGTATGCAGAACTATTTTGGAGTTTTTAGGCGCGGTGAGTTTATGGAAAAAGGATTAAAAGAGCTTGATGAGATTAGAGAAAAGGTAAGCAATCTCCATTTAAAAGATAAGAGCAACGCCTTTAATACCAGTAGGGTAGAAGCTATAGAATTACAAAATCTTTTTGAAGTTGCAGAGGCAACAGCCATTGCTGCATTCAGTAGAAATGAAAGTAGAGGAGCTCATGCTAGAGATGATTTTCCAGAAAGAGACGATGATAATTGGCTATGTCACTCATTGTATGATCCGATCTCAAAAACAATATCAAAAAGAGATGTAAATTTTAGCCCTTCACAAGTAGATGCATTCCCTCCAGTAGTGAGGACATATTAATGAGTAGCAATACTTTAGAAGTGAGCATGTATAGATACAATCCTGAGCAGGATCAATTTCCTTACATGAAAATATACAACATAGAAAAGCCAGCTAGAGATATTATGGTGCTTGACCTGCTTCATTTATTGAAAGAAGGTGATGAATCTATCTCCTACAGAAGGTCCTGTAGAGAGGGCGTCTGCGGTTCAGATGGAATGAATATAAATGGTAAAAATGGTCTTGCATGCATCACACCGATATCATCAGTAATTAAAAAAAATAAAATAGAGCTAAGGCCACTACCAGGTCTTCCAGTTATTAGAGACTTGGTTGTAGATATGACACAGTTTTATGCTCAGTATGAAAAAATAAAACCATTTCTTCAGAATAATACAACTGCCCCAGAGCAAGAAAGACTTCAGTCACCTCAAGATAGGGCAAAGTTAGATGGATTATATGAATGCATCTTATGTGCATGTTGTTCAACAAGCTGCCCATCTTTTTGGTGGAACCCTGATAAATTTGTTGGTCCTGCAGCGTTACTTCAGGCATATAGGTTTTTAGCAGATACAAGAGATTTAGAGACTCAAAATAGACTTGAAGAACTTTCAGATCCATTTAGTGTTTATAGATGTCATGGCATTATGAATTGTGTAAGTGCCTGTCCAAAAAGCCTTAATCCAAATAAGGCTATCGGAGAAATTAAAACCATGCTTTTAAGAAATAAGAAAGAAGTTATTGCATCAGATGGAGTTGGATAATTAGAAAGAAATGAATCAAACAATGGAAGAGCTATGGGGAAGCTCTCATATATCAGCTGGCCATGCTAGTTACCTCGAATCGCTTTATGAGACTTTTTTAAGTAATCCAGACGATCTTTCTGAAGAATGGCTTTCATTTTTTTTAAGTTTGCCCTCACAACCAAATTCAAATGGTGATGTTTCTCATCAATCTATAATTAATGAATTTAGAAATATGCCTAGAGGTCAAGCTCTTATCTCAGAAATGGGAGATGAAAGGCAGGGAAAGGTAATTAGGCTAATCCAGTCCTATAGAAATAGAGGTCACCAAGAAGCTAGACTTGACCCTTTAAATATTATGGACAGAAATGAGATTGAAGATTTAAATATTGAATTTCATGGATTAAAAGAATCTGATTTAGATGATGAGTTTTATACAGATACGTTCTTAACTGGTTCAAAAAAGGCAACATTAAGAGATATCATTGCAAGTTTAAAATCTATATATTGTGGAACTATTGGCATAGAGTACAACCATATTATGAATTCAGAGGAACGCATATGGTTTCAAAAAAAGTTTGAATCTAAGATTGAAAAATATACTTTTTCAAAAGAAGAAAGGTTACAAATATATGAGAGATTGAATTCAGCAGAAGGGCTTGCTAAATATCTAGCAGCTAAATACCCAGGAATGAAACGCTTTGGTATAGATGGAGCAGAAGCTTTAGTTCCTTTGGTTGATGCAGTAATTCAACATTGTGGCTCACTGGGAGCTAATCAAATATGTTTTGGTATGGCTCATAGAGGCAGATTAAATCTTTTAGTTAATGTGCTTGGAAAGCTGCCGTCAGAACTATTCTCTGCTTTTAGCGAAGAGGGGGAGTTAGAGGGAGCAAATACAGGAGATGTTAAATATCATTTAGGCTTTTCTTCTAATTTAAATACCCCAGGAGGAGAAGTCCATGTTTCACTTAACAGCAATCCTTCACATTTAGAAATTGTTGATCCAGTGGTCCTGGGCTCAGTAAGAGCTAGACAAGATAGAATTGGAGATTCAGGTAGATCAAAAGTTATTCCTGTTTTGCTCCATGGAGATGCGTCTTTTTCAGGTCAGGGCGTTGTAATGGAATCTCTCCAAATGTCTCAAACAAGAGGTTTTTACGTTGGTGGAACTATTCATATCATCGTCAATAACCAAATTGGGTTTACTACCAGTAATAAACATGATGCTAGATCTACAGATTACTGTACAGATGTTGCAAAAATGATTCAGGCTCCTGTCATTCATGTAAATGGTGATGACCCTGAAATGGTTGTTAATGCTGTAAAAGTTGCCACGAAGTACAGATCTATTTTTAATAAGGATGTTGTTATAGATTTAGTTTGTTATAGAAGAAGAGGCCATAATGAAGCTGATGACCCTTCTGCAACTCAGCCTAAAATGTATGAGGTAATAGCAAAACATCCCTCGGTACTTACCCAGTATAAAGATCAATTATTAAGCGATGGTCTTTTAACAGAACATGAGGCTTCTTTAATAAAATCTTCTTATAGAAAATCTTTAGACGAAGGAAGGTCCGTTGCAAAAAATCTTGCAGAAAAACCAAATAATACATTATGGTTTGATTGGAATGAATATCTAGATATTTTATGGTGGCCTAAAGTTGACACCACTATTAAAAAGAAAAACTTTAATCTTCTTGGTAAGAAAATATGCGAAGTTCCTAGATCATTTCAGTTAGGAACGCAGGCAAAAAAGATATTTAAAGATAGAGAAAAAATGAATAAGGGCGAGATAGATATTAACTGGGGGTTTGCTGAAAATATGGCGTATGCAACTCTTTTATCTGAAGGTTACCCAATAAGAATTACAGGGCAGGATGTTAGAAGAGGAACCTTTTCTCATAGGCATGCATGTATTTTTGATAAAGATACTGGAGATGGTTACATACCTCTTTCAAAAATTGCTGAAGATAATAGTGTGAGATTTGATATATATGATTCTTTATTATCAGAAGAAGCTGTTTTAGGTTTTGAGTATGGCTATTCAGCAACATGGCCAACTGGATTAGCGATATGGGAAGCTCAGTTTGGGGATTTTGTAAATGGAGCTCAAGTTGTTATCGATCAATTTATAGTATCAGCTCAGCATAAATGGGAAAGATTGTCTGGCCTAGTGATGCTTCTTCCTCATGGATACGAAGGGCAAGGACCAGAGCATAGTAGTGCAAGAATTGAAAGATTCCTGCAGTTATGTGCATCTGAAAATATTCAAGTATGTATTCCTAGCTCCCCAGCTCAAATATTTCATCTTTTAAGAAGACAGGCCATTAGAAAAATGAGAACCCCTTTAATCATAATGTCTCCAAAGAGCTTATTGAGAAGTCCAAAGGCAAGTTCTAGCATTGAAGATCTGACAGATGGCTCATTTCATTGTGTTATAAATGACTCTATAGATAAAAAAGACCAAATAACTAAAGTTGTATTATGTTCTGGAAAGGTATTTTATGACCTTGAGGAATCTCGCAATAAACAAGGCAAAGAAAATATAGCTATAATTAGAATTGAGCAGCTATATCCATTTCCTCATGATGATCTAGAGGAAATACTGTCATTATATAAAAATGTTAATGATTTTGTATGGTGCCAAGAAGAGCCTTCAAACCAAGGAGCATGGTTTAGTCACAGGCACAGAATACAGAGGGTGTTAGATAGATTTAAAGGCAATGACAAGGAAATAAGCTTAGTTAGCAGGCCAGCTGCCGCTGCCCCAGCTGTCGGAATGATGAAATTACATTTAAAGCAACAATCTCAATTAATAGAAGACGCTTTAAAATAGGGAAAATAATTATGACAATTGAAATTAAATCACCAACTTTTCCTGAATCTGTATCAGATGGAACGGTTGCAAATTGGTTGAAAAAAGAGGGCGAGTCTGTATTGCAGGATGAGGTTGTGGCAGAAATTGAGACTGATAAAGTTGTTTTAGAGGTAGTTGCGCCAATTGATGGAATTTTATCAAAGATTATTAAAAAAGAGGGAGAGGTTGTGAATAGCTCTGAGGTGATAGGTATATTTACTGAATCTTCTGCTAGTACTGAAAAACCTCCAAAGCTTGAAGCTCCAGAAGAAGATGTCGAGAAAGTTTTAAAGAATACAGATAAGAAATTAGGCCCAGCCGCTAAAAAAATACTTGCTGAGAACAATATAGAAGCAAGTGATGTTAAGCCCTCTGGTAAAGATAATAGAGTAACAAAGGCGGATGTTATAAATCATCTTAAACACGATTCAGATGTCGTAATAAAGAGCCAGCATGCCCCAAGCTTAAGCCACGCGTCTAATAGACCGGAAAAAAGAGTGGCTATGTCTAGACTTAGGGCAACAATTGCCAAAAGACTTGTTTCAGTTAAGCAAGAGACAGCAATGCTCACCACCTTTAATGAAGTTGATATGCTTCCAATAAAAGAACTTAGAGCAAAATATGGCCAAGAATTTTTAAATCAGCATGGTGTAAAACTAGGTTTTATGGGGTTCTTTGTTATAGCAGCCGTTCAAGCTCTAAAAAAATTCCCTCTTGTTAATGCATCAATAGATGGGTCAGATATTGTTTACCATGGTTTTCAAGATATTGGGGTGGCCGTCTCTACAGAAAGGGGTTTGGTAGTTCCTGTCATTAAGGATTCTGATACTAAGTCTTTACCAGAAATAGAAAAATCAATATTAGAATACTCTGAAAAAGCTCGAGATGGAAAGTTAGGCATTGAAGATATGCAAGGTGGAACCTTTACTATATCTAATGGAGGTATTTTTGGCTCTCTATTATCAACTCCAATTTTAAATGCTCCTCAGACTGCAATACTTGGAATGCATTCAATACAAGATAGACCAGTGGCACTTAACGGTGAGGTTGTAATAAGGCCAATGATGTATTTAGCTATGAGTTACGATCATAGGCTGTTAGATGGAAAAGAGGCTGTATCATTTCTAGTATCAATTAAAGAACAGCTAGAATCACCAGAACGATTACTATTAAACTTATAGGTAAAAATATGTACGATGTTATAGTTATAGGAAGCGGACCAGCAGGATATGTTGCTGCTATTAGAGCATCTCAACTTGGCCTTAAAACTGCTTGTGTTGAAGATTATGTTGATGAATCAGGAAATATGACTCTTGGGGGAACTTGCCTAAATGTTGGGTGCATACCCTCTAAAGCCTTGCTTGACTCATCTCATAGGTATCACGACGCTTTAAACCATCTAGATGGACATGGTATAGGTATAGAGAAAGTTAAATTAGACATCCCTGTAATGATGAAAAGAAAGGATGATATTGTTAAAAAGCTAACTGGCGGCATATCTGGTTTATTTACTGCAAATAAAGTTACATCTATACATGGAAGAGGCAAGGTAATTGCTAATTCAATAGTCGAAATTACAAAATCTGATGGAACGGTTGAGTTAGTTGAGGCTAAAAATATTATTATAGCTTCAGGTTCTTCTCCTATAGAAATACCATCTGCTATTTTTGATAATAAAAATATAGTTGATAGCACAGGCGCACTTGAATTTAGTAAAGTCCCTAAAACCTTAGGAGTTATTGGAGCTGGCGTTATTGGCCTTGAGTTAGGAAGTGTATGGGCAAGACTTGGTTCGAATGTAACTGTCATTGAAGCTATGGATGATTTCTTGCCAATGGCTGATGCTGAAATTGCTAAAGAATCCCTAAAAGATTTTATAAAACAAGGTTTGGATATAAAACTTGGATCAAAATTAATATCATCAAACAATCTAAAAAATTCTGTAAAAATTTCTTATGAAAATAAAGGCAATGTTGAAGAGATGGAACTCGATAAATTAATTGTTGCTGTTGGCAGAAGACCAAATATTAAAGATATATTTTCAGAAAACTCGGGAATCTCTCTTGATGATAGAGGTTTTATAAGTGTAAATGATCATTGTCAAACAAGTAATGAAAATGTTTGGGCTATAGGCGATGTTGTAAGAGGTCCGATGTTGGCTCACAAGGGAAGTGAAGAAGGTATTATGGTCGCTGAAAGAATTGCAGGTAAGTTCGCAGAAATGAACTATGATCTTGTTCCATCTGTAATATACACTCATCCCGAAATTGCATGGGTTGGTAAAAATGAAGCTGAATTAAAAGAACTTGGCATAGAATATAAGGTTGGCAAATTTCCATTTGCTGCAAGTGGAAGAGCTTTAGCAGTTAATCAATCTACTGGATTTGTAAAATTAATATCTGATGCAAAAACGGATACAATTTTAGGTGCCCATGTCTTTGGTCCATCAGCTGCGGAGATCGTCCAGCAAGCATTGATATCTATGGAGTTTGGTGCTAGCTCTGAAGATTTAGGACTTACAATTTTTAGTCACCCAACAGTATCTGAAGCTCTTCATGAGGCAGCATTGGCAGTTAATAATCAAGCTATACATATAGGCAATAAAAGGAAATAAAAGAAAATGAATTTACATGAATATCAAGGTAAAGCCTTGTTTGCAGAATATAACTTACCCGTCTCTAAGGGAGTAGTTATTTTTAATCCTGAAGAGGCTGTTAAAGCTTGTAGAGATATTGGAGGCACTAAGTGGGTTGTTAAGGCTCAGGTTCATGCAGGAGGCAGGGGCAAGGCAGGCGGAGTAAAATTAGTAGATACGCCAGATGATGCAATTGAATTTGCAAGAAGATGGTTGGGTCAAAAACTTGTTACTTATCAGACTGATAGCAATGGACAGTTAGTCAATTCTATTTTAGTTGAAGAATGCACAGATATTGATCAAGAATTATATTTAAGTGCAGTAATAGATAGAGATTCTCAAAGAATTATATTTATTGGCTCTAGTGAAGGCGGCGTAAATATAGAAGAAGTTGCAAAAAATACACCAGATAAAATTATATATGAACCTATTGACCCACTCTGTGGCGCTCAACCTTTTCAGGCTAGAAAAATTGCAAAAATTCTAAATTTAAATAACGCTCAAACAAAACAATTTGTCCCAATGCTTCAAAATTTAACTAAATTATTTATTGAAAAGGATTTAGCTTTATTAGAAATAAATCCATTGGTTATTACTAGTGGTGGGAAACTACATTGCTTGGATGCAAAGGTGAGCATTGATTCTAATGCTATTTATAGACAGCCTGTAATAGCTGAAATGCATGATGCTTCTCAGGAAGACCCTAGGGAGTCAGAGGCTGCCAGGAATGATCTAAGTTATGTATCTTTAGATGGGAATATCGGATGCATGGTTAATGGTGCCGGCTTGGCTATGGGAACCATGGATACTATTAAATATTATGGTGGCAATCCAGCTAACTTCTTAGATGTAGGGGGAACCGCGACTCAAGAAAGAGTTTCAAAAGCTTTCAAAATAATTCTAGACGATCCTGAGGTTAAAGTTGTATTGGTTAATATCTTTGGTGGCATAGTTCGTTGTGACTTGATTGCCGAAGGTGTTATTGCTGCAATTGAAGAGGTCGGAGTAAATATACCTGTAGTTGTTAGACTTGAGGGAAATAACGCAGAGCTTGGATCTCAAATTTTATCCCAAGCAGGCGTAAAAATTGAGAGCATTAACAATCTTGCCGATGCGGCTATGAAATCTGTGGAGTTAGCAAAATGAGTATATTGGTAAATAAAAATACAAGAGTTATTGTTCAAGGGTTCACAGGATCCCAGGCTACCTTGCATTCTGAGCAAGCAATAGAATACGGTACAAATATTGTTGGAGGAGTAACTCCAGGAAAGGGCGGCCAGATACATTTAGATAGACCTGTTTTTGATACTATGGAGGAGGCTAAAAAAGCAGTAAATCCTAATGCTGCCTTAATATTTGTTCCGGCACCTTTTTGTAAAGATTCAATCCTAGAAGCTGCGGCATCAGGAATTGAATTAATTATTTGTATTACTGAAGGTGTTCCAACGTTGGATATGCTCGAAGTTAAAAAAAGAGTTGATGAGCTAGGTGTTATCTTGATTGGACCTAATTGCCCAGGTGTAATTACTCCTGGAGAGGCTAAGCTAGGAATTATGCCAGCAAGCATCCATATGCCAGGTAAAGTTGGCATTATTTCAAGATCAGGAACATTAACCTATGAAGCTGTAAAGCAAACTACCGATCTTGGGCTAGGTCAGAGTACTTGTGTGGGTATTGGTGGCGATCCAATACCTGGATCTTCATTTATAGACATTCTTAAGTTATTTCAAAATGATCCGCAAACTGAAGTCATAGTCATGGTTGGTGAAATTGGTGGAACGGCGGAAGAAGATGCGGCTGAGTATATTAAAAATAATATTACCAAACCTGTTATTTCATATATTGCTGGTCAAACTGCTCCTGCTGGAAAAAGAATGGGACATGCTGGCGCAATAATTGCTGGAGGAAAAGGAACAGCAGCAGATAAGATTACTAAACTTAAAGAATGCGGGGTTCATATTGCCGATAATCTTGTGGAAATAGGATCAAAAGTTGCCGAGGTTCTTTCTAAGACTTAACCCTTAGAGTTTTTTTAATTATCCAACTCAATCTTCCTATTGATAAAAAAGAGAAGATGGTTAGACCTATAATCATGCCATACCACATGCCGGCTGCACCTAATGGCTTATTGAACCCGGTATTTGTTAGAAAGTAACCAATTGGCATAGCGAATATCCAATATGATATGAATAATAAAATCATTGGAATAAATGTATCCTTGTAACCCCTCAAACCCCCCAACGCACCCATTTGAATCCCATCAGGTATTTGAAATATAGCTGCAAATATTAAAAGACTAACTGCTAAATCAAGAACTAATAAATCAGTAGTATATATACCAACTATAGAAGTTCTAAAAATTATAATAATTAAACTATTTATAAGAGCTCCAAGTATGCACATATAAATAGTTGTATATGAGGCAACCTTTGCTTGTCTAGGGTTTTGCTCACCAATTAAGTTTCCTACTCTAGTTGCAGCAGCTAGGCCTATGGACAAAGGGACCATGAAAAATAAACTTGCTATATTGATAGCGATGGAATGACTTGCAACAACTGTTTCACCAAGAATGCCTAATATAATTGCGGCACCAGAGAACATACTTAGTTCTATAAAAATACCAAAACCTATCGGAAATCCTAGCTTAAAAACTTCTTTAGTTGTCTCTAATGAGGGAGGAGAGTAGCTGGAAAAAAGCTCAGTTTTCTTATAATTTTTAGATATATAAATATATACAATTAAAGCAATCATCATTATAAATGAAACAATCGTTGTTGCGTAACCGCAGCCAACACCCCCAAGTTCAGGAGCTCCAAACCACCCATATACAAACATTAAATCTAGAGGAATATTTAATAACATACCCCCAAAGGCAATATAAAATACTGGTTTTGTTAATGTCATTCCTTCGCTGTAACATCTAAGGCATGTAAAAATAGTTATAAAAGCATAACCAACTGATACAGCTTTCAAGTACTCGGAAGAAATGCCTGTAATACTCTCTTCAATTGGTAATGAGTCTAGAATGAGGCCCATGTTCATAAATATCAAACAGATAAATATCCCTAAGAACAGAGCAATCCATAAAATCTCTCTTATCTTTTGCCCTATTTGAGTAAATTTTTTAGCTCCATATAATTGGGCTACTATGGGCGTTACTGAAAAAATAACACCAGATACAAACATCCATATGGTAGTAGAAAATGCATTTCCTACTGCTAGGCCTGCAAGATCAGCAGAGCTTGCTCTTCCTGCAATTAATGTGTCAGTAGCTCCCATAAGCATATAGGACAGCTGAGATCCAAATATAGGAATACCTATTTTAATAAGCTGCTTAAACTCTATAATGTATTTATCAATCAATTTAAATTTAGTAAATAATTTTTTTGCTACTTTATCATACTAAAATAAGTTAATTAGGAGATTTTTATCAGAAAAGATAACAGGCCATATTGGCTAAAGAAAATAACCAATAAGATTGTAAGAGCATACGTGAGGCAATTCTTAAAACCCCAATTCTTATACTTAGGAAAAGGTGGTACCTATTTTAAACCAAGGTTTATCAACGTCTTTGGAGATAATGTTTTTATTGATGACTATCCGACCCTTATTGGAGCAAGTGATTCTCATATTCAACTTACATCTTGGAATATAGGGGATTGGTCTGGAGAAATAAAAATTGGTAAATATTGTTTAATTACCCCTGGTGTGAGAATAATGGCTGCTGAAAGTATAGTTATAGGAGATGCCTGTATGATTGCTCATGGTGTTTATATTTCAGATGCAGATTGGCATGGAATATACGATAGAGCAGAGCCAGTCGGAGCTACGAAACCAGTTATTATGGAGGACAATGTCTGGATTGGTGATAGTGCAATTATTTGCAAGGGCGTAACCATTGGCAAAAATAGTATTATAGGGGCCGGAGCTGTTGTGACCAAAGATGTTCCTCCTAATTCAATCTATGCTGGGAATCCTGCAAAATTAGTGAAAGTCCTTGATGATAGTACTTTTAATACTAGAGCTGATTTCCTCAAAGACCCAAGGCAGTTAGCAATAGATTTTGATGCATTGGATAGGCATTCACTTAGTAAAAATACTTTATTGGGTTGGATTAGAAGCATGATCATACCGGATAAATCTAATTAGCTATTGATGAAAATTGTAGTCGATCAAGATATAAAATATTTTAAAGACATTGTAGAGTTAATTGATGAGATTAAATCTATTGATTTTCTCTATGCCCAATCTAGCGATATTAATAATAAATTAATCAGAGATGCTGAAGTATTATTTGTTAGATCTACTGTTAAGGTAAATCAAGATCTCCTTAACAATTCAGACATTAAGCTAATTGGCTCTGCTACAGCAGGCTTTGATCATATAGATAAAGATTATCTAGATAAAAAAAATATAAGTTGGTTTCATGCACCTGGTTGCAACGCTTCATCTGTAACCCACTATGTTCTTTCATGTATAGCATTCTTAATTAAAAATGAATTATTAGATATTGATAGTACGATTGGAATTATTGGCTGTGGAAGCGTAGGCAATAAACTAAGAAAAGCTTTAAACAGTCTTAGCATTAAAAATAAAGCTTACGATCCATTTCTTGATATGGAGTTTTTAACCAATCTTGATGAGGTGAAGGAATGCAAGTTGATATCCTTGCACACACCACTAACCTTAAACTCTGAATACCCAACTAAAAATATGCTAAATTCTGGTTTTATTGAAACATTAAAAAATAAGATTTTAATTAACACCTCTAGGGGAGGGATAGTTGATGAGGATGCTATTTTAAAGAATAAAGATTTAATTTATCTAAGTGATGTTTGGGACAACGAGCCACTACCAAATAAAATATTGATCAATAAGTCATTAATAGCAACACCTCATATTGCAGGCCATAGCTTCAATGGCAAAATAAATGGAACAATTAGACTTATAACTAAATTACTTAAATATATAAACCAGGAAGATGAATTAGAAAATACGCTTAAGAAGATTGATAAGCATTTTTTATTAAACAATGAATCTCAGAAATTATTAGATATAAATAAATATTTAAATCATTACGATGTTCAGAATGAATCTAAAAAATTTAAAAAACTATACGGAGAATGTTCCGAAGATGAGCTTGAAAGAACTTTTAAGAATTTAAGATCAAACCATCCAATGAGAAGAGATATTATCAGCTATTAATAAAGTAACTTATTTAAAACAAGTTATTAATGAAACCATTTATAAATAGATATATAATGTGTACATAAATTATGTATTTTTAATAAAAATCAATTTATAAATATAAAAAGTACATATAATTCGGCATAAGAATTGCATTAACAAATATATAAATCTAATTCCCAATATAGGAAATAATATGAATACTACTACCGCTATAGATCCCGGCACTATAATTGCTGCAAAAAAACTTATTTCAAGAGTTCTTAGTACGTCTATAAATAATCCGCAGACCGCAGATTCAATTAGCTTTTTTCAATCAGATACCTATAGATTTTATTTTTTAATGAGCTTTATGTGGGAATTTTTTGAATCTAATGAGATATCGCAAGAATATGCTATTTCTTTAGTTCCAAAGAAATTTGCTTCTAGAATTAAAAGATTACAAGTATTAAAGCAAGCTGTCCAACTTGGTTTTATCGAGGAAGCGTCATCAACTGTTGATAGAAGAAGAAGAATCTATACCCCTTCTAAGCTTTTACTGGAAGATTTTATTAACTACACAGATGCTGCAAATAGTAGCTTTCAAAAAATTGTATAATTTGTTTTAATTTTTTTTTAAATTTAAAGCTACCTATATTCATGGTTGTTTATTACAATTATTAAATGTCAAAATTTATAAAATCTGAAGAAGAGTGGAAGTCTTTATTGGGCGAAGAAAGCTACCAAGTAACTAGAGAATCTGCTACAGAACAACCCTTTACAGGAAAGTATTGGAACTTTACTGAATCTGGAACCTATATCTGTATATGTTGTAGCGAGCCTTTATTTGAATCAGAGACCAAGTTTGATGCAGGCTGCGGATGGCCTAGCTTTTTTATTCCTTTAAAAGAAAGTTCTATATCTGAGACTCCTGACTATTCTCTCGGAAGAACCAGAACAGAAGTAACTTGTTCAAACTGCGACGCTCATTTAGGCCATGTCTTTGATGACGGCCCTCAGCCAACCGGCCTAAGATATTGTATAAATTCTGCATCATTAGACTTTTCTGATAAGAATGAATCAGAAAGCTCATAGTTCTAGTTCAAGCATTTTTAATTCTGTAAAAAAAGTTGGTGGATGGACTGCTATATCCAGGGTATTTGGTCTTATAAGAGACATCACAACAACAAGTCTTTTAGGGGCTTCTGTATTTCATGATATCTTTGTTGTAACTCTAAAGATTCCTAATTTATTTAGAAGGTTTTTTGCAGAAGGCGCTTTCAATCAAGCCTTTATACCAGTTTATAGTGACTTTCAAAAAAATGGTATTGAAAAAGATACCAAAGAATTTATTAATTCCTTGGCAGGTACTTTTGTAGGAATGCTTTTTGTATTTACTATTTTAGTTTTAATTTTCACTCCTATTTTTATATTTATTTTTGCACCTGGTTTTTACTTTGATGATGTAAAAAGAGATCTTGCTGTTAGCGTTCTTCGAATTATGTTTCCCTACCTTGCATTAATTTCTTTAGTTGCTTTTGCAGGAGGTATTCAAAATACACATGGAAAATTCTCCTTGCCAGCATCAACACCAATCATATTTAATATTTCATTAATTACAGCTGCGGTATTTATTGCTCCTAAATTTGAAATCCCAATATTTGCATTAGCTTGGGGCGTTTTAGCTGCAGGCTTTATGCAATTGGCTATCCAAATTCTTCCACTTAAACAAATTAATAGACTTCCTATCCCTAGATTAGATTTCTCTAATACCGGTTCAAAAAAAGTATTTAAATTAATGATTCCTGCAATTCTAGCAGGAGGCATTATTCAAATAAATTTATTAGTAGATACTATTTTTGCTTCGCTTTTAGAGACCGGAAGTCCTACCTGGTTGTATGTATCTGACAGATTAATCCAATTTCCTATGGGTATTTTTGCTATAGCTATCGGAACTGTTTTATTGCCAGCGTTATCAAAAATAGATTTTATTAATAATAAAAATGAATTTATAAATAGACTTAAAAAAGGTCAAAGATTTGTTTTATTTATTGGTATACCCTCATTTATTGGATTATCTTTTTGCTCCGTAGACTTAATTAGTACTCTATTTTATAGAGGAGAATTTTCTGAAAATGATGTCAATCAGGCTTCTTTAAGCCTAATTGCATTCTCATTTGGATTGCCATTTTTTATGTTAACGAAGGTTCTGACCCCAGCATTTTTTGCAAGGAAAGACACTAAAACCCCTATGTATATTGCCATTATCTCTCTAGCCTTAAATACATCTTTAAATTATCTTTTAGCTTTTGTATTTAATTATGGACATATAGGAATTGCTATAGGAAGCTCTATAGCTGCTATTGTAAGTGTAATAATTTTAGAAATAATTTTAGTAAATAGAAAAATAATTAAGCTAGAAAATCCCTTTAATAGATTTAATTTTTCTATTTTAATCTCCTCAATTTCTTTAGTTGTTTTTCTTTACTCAACTTCTTTATTTATTAATTTTTTCGATCTAAGTGAATTGGAGAGAGTATTTTATTTGTTATTAGAAATCTTCTTAGCAATGATAATCTACCTTGGTATAGCCAGGATAATTAATCTAAAGCCACTTAAAGAGATATTTTAATTAACCATGTATTTAATTAGAGGCCAGTATAATTTAAATCTTTTTATTAAAAGGCATCCAAGGGTAGAACTATGCGGAACAATAGGTAATTTTGATGGTTTTCATCTAGGACATCAATCAATTTTACAAAAAATTAAATCTGATGCTGTTGAGATGGATGTCAAGACTATAGTCTTTATTACCGAGCCACACGCTGCAGAGTATTTTGCAGAGAAAGCCGACCCTGATAAAGTACCTTCAAGAATTCTTCCTTGGATAGATAAGGTTAAGTTATTGAATGATTTTGGTATTGACTATGTTTTTATTCTGAAATTTGATAAAAACCTTAGAGCTATGAGCCCGGAATCCTTTATTGAGGATATATTAGATCAAGTTGGCCTAGTCTCATTAACCGTTGGTGATGATTTTAGGTTTGGGTTGAATAGAGCGGGAGACTTTCATCAGCTTGAGTCTTGGGGTAGAAAAAAAAATGTAAAAATTACAAGCACTGATACTTTTAAATTTTTAGATGAAAGGGTAAGTAGCACAAGAATAAGAAAGGCATTGATATCTGATAATTTTGATCTTGTAGAAAGCTTACTGGGAAGGCCTTATACTTTTTCAGGAAAAGTGGTTCATGGCCATGCTCTCGGTAGGACAATTGGCATACCAACTGCTAATATTTGGCTACCTAAACAAAAACTACCTATATCAGGTGTATATGCTGTTAAATGTAAAATGGATGGGGTGTTCTTAAAAGGTATAGCTAATATGGGAGTTAGGCCAACAGTTGGAGGAACTAATCCAGTTCTAGAAGTCCACCTTTTTGAATTTAATGAAGATATTTATTCAAAAAGAATAGAGGTTGAGTTTAAGAAAAAAATTCGCGAAGAAAAGAAATTTAAAAATTTAGACATGTTAAAATTACAAATTCAAGAAGATATTTCATTAGCCAATAAAATTTTAAAAGATTAGTATGACAATAAATTACAGAGATACTTTAAATCTCCCAGAAACAGAGCTCTCTATGAAAGCGGGGCTTCCTCGAAAAGAACCTGAGACCATTGATTTTTGGAATGAACTGGATCTTTATAATAAAATTAGAGAAAAGAATCTTGGTAATGAGAGATTTATTCTCCATGATGGCCCTCCATATGCTAATGGACCAATTCATTTAGGACATTCGGTTAATAAAATCCTTAAAGATATAACAATTAAATCTAAAACCTTTATGGGTATGGATGCTCCATATGTCCCTGGATGGGATTGCCATGGCCTTCCTATTGAGCTTAATGTTGAAAAAAAACATGGTAAAAAGAGTGACCTAGTTCAAAACAAGAAAACATTTCAAGAAGCATGTAAAGAATACGCATTAAGCCAAATAGAAAATCAAAAAAAAGATTTTATTAGATTAGGGGTTCTGGGTGAGTGGGAGAATCCTTACAGAAGTTTAGATTCTTCCTTTGAGGCTGATGCGGTTAGGGCTTTAGGCAAGATCTATAACGCTGGACATGTACAAAAAGGTGAAAAACCAGTTCATTGGTGTCAAGATTGCGGATCTGCACTTGCAGAGGCAGAGGTTGAATACCAAGATAAAATTTCAAAATCTATTGACGTTGCTTTTAATGTTGACAAGGCCAGTCTCCCATCTGTCATTAATGCATTTAATCTAAATGAAGAGAAGCCAATTTCTTTTATTATTTGGACAACTACACCCTGGACAATCCCATCAAATGTAGCTGTGTGTATAAATCCAGAACTCGAATACGTTCTGGTAGAAATTAATGGCGAGTATATGGTTATAGCAGAAGGCATGTATGAGTCATGCATTGAAAGATGGAGTGTCTCTGCTAAAATTATTTCCAAAACAATTGGTAAAAATCTAAAAGATATTAATTTATTGCATCCGTTCATGGAAAGAAAATCTGTACTTCTTCATGGGGATCATGTCACAACAGAGGCAGGTACTGGCTGTGTTCATACAGCTCCTGCTCACGGCATGGATGATTACTTTATTTGCAAGAAAAATAATATTGAGACTTTTAAAGCACTCAATAGTAAAGGGCTATTCAAGGAGGAGATAGGTTTTGTGGCTGGACTTCCTCCATTGAAGGCTGATCCTTTGGTTATTGCTGAGCTTGAAAGTAAAAAATCATTAACTAATTGTGAAGATTACAAACATTCATATCCGCATTGTTGGAGGCACAAATCACCGCTAATTTTTACTTCAACTGCTCAATGGTTTATTTCAATGCATAAAGAAAATTTACTAGAAAAAGCACTTGAAAGCATTGACGAAGTTAAATGGGAGCCATCTTGGGGTCTTCAGAGAATTGAAGGGATGCTTGCTGATAGGCCTGACTGGTGTATATCAAGACAAAGAAATTGGGGTGTTCCAATTACCTTAGTTATTCATAAAGAGACGGGATTAGTTCATCCAAATCAACCAGAACTATTTAATAAATTTGCAGATTTGATTGAAGAAAATGGAATTTCAAGCTGGGATTCACTTTTACTCGAAGACTATATTGAAGATGCTGACTCTTATATAAAAACTTCAGACTCATTGGATGTTTGGTTCGACTCTGGCATCTCACATTTTGCGGTTTCAGAGAAAAGATTTTCAGATGGAGTGGTTGCAGATCTTTATCTTGAAGGTTCTGATCAGCACAGAGGGTGGTTTCAATCATCTCTTCTTACAAGTATAGCCATGAATGGAAGGGCGCCATACAAATCTGTTTTAACTCATGGCTTTGTTGTTGATGAGAATGGAAGAAAGCAATCTAAGTCATTGGGAAATGTAGTATCACCTCAAAAAGTTTGGGATAGCCTAGGTGCAGATATTTTAAGGTTATGGGTTGCCTCAACAGATTTTAGAAGTGAAATGGTTGCCTCTGATGAGATACTTAAAAGAGTTTCAGATCAGTACAGAAGAATTAGGAATACATTTAGATTTATTTTAGGAAATCTTAGTGATTTCAATGAAGCGGATAAAATAGAGCATAAGAATCAGATTGAACTTGATAAGTGGATAATAAATTCAACAAGAAATCTAGAAAAAGAAGTTATTGAATGCTATGAAACATACTCATATCACAATTCAGTTCAAAAGATTCATAATTTTTGTGTGAACGAGCTGGGTGGAATATATTTAGATATTGTTAAAGATAGGCTTTATACATGTAAGGATAGCTCGCATGCAAGAAGGTCATGTCAAACAAGTCTTGATTATGTTATGAACACCTTGGTAAGACTAATAGCCCCGATACTATCATTTACAGCGGAAGAATTATGGCAAACTCACCCATCTCTCAAAGAGCAAGAGGAGTCAGTATTTCTTTCAAAGTACCATAATAAAAATGATAATTTTTCCTGTTTAATTTCGCTTTCTGACTGGCAAAGAATTTTTGAAATAAAAGATTTAGTAAATCAGTCCATAGAAAAATTACGTAATGAAAATATGATTAAAGGATCACTTGACTCTAAGGTAGTCATCTCAGCAAATGTTGAGGATAAGACCATATTAGACAAGCTTGGAGATGAACTTCATTTTGTATTAATCTCATCAGAAGCTTCAGTAATAAGTGATAGTGATTTATCTATTTCAATAGAGCAATCAGATGAAAACAAATGTACTAGATGTTGGCATAGAGACGAATCAGTTGGCAAGAATGAATCTCACCCTGAGATATGCTTAAGATGTGAAAAAAATATAGAGTCAGATGGAGAGGCAAGGTTTTTTGTTTAAAAGTAGATTATATGTATACATGATAATAATTTTGTTGTGTATTGATATTGCCTCTAAGCAAGTAGCTTTAAACCTTCTTACTTACGGAACTTCGCAAAGTTTTATTCCATTCATAGATCTTTTACTTACTTTTAATTCAGGAGTTGCTTTTGGATTCTTAGATTTTGGTGAAAGACTATTTTCTAATATTCTTATGGTTGTAGGCATCTTGATATTTTTATATCTTTTGTACCTTTTAAAAGAAGAGTCCAACCCTCCAAAAAAAATAGGTCTTTCCTTTATTTGTGGAGGAGCCTTAGGAAATATCTTGGACAGGGTTTCTGATGGCTACGTAACTGATTTTCTTCATCTAAAGATAAATGATTTCTCTTTTTTTGTATTTAATTTTGCAGATGCATCGATCAGCATAGGAGCAATTTTAATAATATATTTAGAATTATTTAAGAAAGATCATGTCAACTGAAACTAAAGAAATTAAGCTAGCTAATCCAAGGGGCTTTTGTGCTGGTGTGGATAGAGCAATTGATATTGTTAATAAGGCTTTAGAGATTTATGGAAGCCCTGTTTATGTAAAACATGAGGTAGTTCATAACAAATTTGTTGTAGAGGATCTAAAGAATAGAGGTGCTATCTTTGTAGAAGAAATTGATGAAATACCTGATGGCTCTCTGGTTATTTTTAGTGCACACGGAGTATCCGATGCTGTAGAGAAAATAACAAAATCTAGAAAACTTGAATATTTTGACGCAACATGCCCCTTAGTAACAAAAGTTCATATGGAGGTCATGAGACATGCAAGAGCTGAAAAAGATATTATTTTAATAGGCCATGAAGGCCATCCAGAGGTTGAAGGAACGATGGGTCGTCATATTAATAAAAACCTTAGCAATATTTACTTAGTTCAAGATGAAGAGGAGGCTCAAATTCTAGAGGTAGAAAAGCCAGATAATTTAGCAATTGTTACGCAAACAACTTTGAGTGTTGATGACACTAAGTCAATAATTGAAGCCTTAAAAGTTAGATTTCCAAGCATTAATATCCCAAAGAAAGATGATATTTGCTATGCAACACAGAATAGACAGGATGCTGTTAAGCAACTGGCTTTAGAGTCAGATTTTATGATAGTTGTTGGCTCTACAAATAGCTCAAACTCTAATAGATTGAAGGAACTTAGTGAAAAATGTGGTTGTAAGTCTGTGCTTATAGATAGTTTTGAGGATCTTAATCTTTCGGAGCTAGATGGCTGCAAAAGAATTGCAATCACTGCTGGAGCATCCGCTCCAGAGGAAAGGGTTCAGGAGATAGCTAATGCTCTTAAAGAATATACTGGAGCTATGATTAGCGAGCATGGCGTTGATGAGGAGAATATATATTTTAAACTCCCCCCCCAATTGAGATAAATGGAATTAAGAGATCATATTGTTCAGGGAATTAAGTTCTTAAAATCTCCAAATTTTGATATTAGGCCTCAAAGCTTGGCTATTAATCTTTTAGTTATTCATTCAATAAGTCTGCCCCCTAAAAAATATGGCACTGATCATATTGAGAAGTTTTTTTTAAATGAGCTAGATCATTCCTTAGATCCATTTTATAAAGAAATTGAAGGATTAAAGGTTTCTTCTCATATCCTTATCAAAAGGAATGGAGAGGTAATTCAATTTGTGCCTTTTAATATGAGAGCATGGCATGCAGGGCAGTCCTCATACAAGGGTATGGATAACTGTAATGATTACTCTATTGGAATTGAATTAGAAGGGTCTGATAGCGAGCCTTTTGATAATGCTCAATATGAGAGTCTTTGTGAACTCACTTCATTAATTTTGAAGGAGTATAATCTTATAGGTAAGAAAAATATAAAAGGGCATTCGGATATAGCGCCAGGAAGGAAATCAGACCCAGGAATTCTTTTTGATTGGGATAGGTATTTAAGAGATGTTTAATATAAGAAAAATGCTAGTAATGGCAACTTTTGGCTTCGCCTCAGGGCTTCCTTACATCCTTATTTTTTCCACTTTATCTGCATGGCTAAGAGATATTGGTATAAGCCTTAGCTTGATTGGTTTTTTTTCTTGGATAGCACTCACATACTCACTAAAGTTTTTATGGGCTCCTTTTGTTGATAGATTTTCTGTTCCTATTTTGAATAGATATGGGAGAAGAAAGAGCTGGATTATTTTAACTCAGCTAATTATCGTTTTTTGTATATTTACCCTCTCCTCAATCAATCCAATTAATAGCCTTTCATTTTTTATTTTTATAGCTTTTTTAATAGCATTTTCTGGATCTATTCAGGATACAGCTATTGATGCTTTTAGAATTGAATATGCTGATATTGCAGATCAAGGTAACTTAGCTGCTGCATATCAGTTTGGCTATAGGCTTGCTATTTTAGCAGCAACATCTCTAGCTTTAATTTTGGCCGATAAATATGGCTGGTCTACTTCTTATGAGGTTATGGGTTTGCTTATGTTTACAGGCCTTATAGGTGTCGCTATTTCAAAAAAAGAAAATATCAATACACAACTGGAAATTCTAAATTTTAAAGATTCGTTTATAAAACCAATAAAAGATTTTGGTTCTAGGTATGGCTTTTACTTGGCATCATTGCTTCTTTTTATAGTAGCCACATATAGATTGACAGATATCGTAATGGGCCCAATGGCCAATCCTTTTTATTTAGATATGGGTTACTCACTAACTGAGATAGGAAGTGTTGTAAAAATAGTTGCTTTAATTGCATCTGTAATTGGAGTTTTTCTTGGCGGCATTCTTATAAAAAAAATTGGTTTATATTACTCACTTTTAACTGGAGCATTTTTAGTCATGATGACTAATGCTTGTTTCTCTTATGTGGCAATCTCTCAAGAAGAGTACATTGCTCTTGGCTCAATTAAAATGCCTATAAAGTTAAGTTTAATAGTTGGACTGGATAGCATTGCTGCTGGCATTGTGGGAACAGTTAATATTACATTTTTAACCAGCATGGTTTCAAAAAAATATACAGCAGTTCAGTATGCTCTTTTAACATCTTTTATGATGCTTCCTGGAAAGTTTTTTGGAGGTTTTTCAGGCATATTAGCAAGTTACTTTCAAGAGATTTCTAATTTAAACTATGGGTGGATGTACTTTTATTTATTTACATCGTTGCTAACTGTGCCGTCAGTTATATTTATAATGATCAATAAAAATTTCTTTATCAATGACAAATCTATATAGGCTTCTTTTTGCAGGCTCAATACTCGGAATAATGCTTTTAAGTATTGCTCCTCTTTCAGAGCTAGGAGTACCTTCATTTAATGACAAGCTTCTTCATATAATTTCTTTTCTATATTTAGGTATAATCTCAATTCTGTCTAAGTTTAATATAGATAAAATATATTTATTTATTCTTCTTATTTCTTATGGACTACTAATCGAAATAGCACAATCTTTTCTATCTTATAGATACTTTGAAATAAACGACTTACTTGCTGACTTAATAGGAGTTACAATTGCGTTCGGATTTTTTAGAATAAAAAAAGCTATCTAGACCATTGATTTATAAGATTTAGCCCTTAACTAATCCCTAACTTATTTAATTTAGTAAAAACTGTTTATTAAATTACATCATTAACGGAGAAATAAATGAAATTAAGACCTTTACATGACAAAGTTCTTGTTAAAAGAACAGAAGAAGATGAGACATCGTCTGGCGGGATTATCCTTTCAGCCGCTGCAAAAGAAAAGCCTTCACAAGGAGAAGTTATAGCAGTTGGACCTGGGAAAAAATTAGAATCTGGAGACTTAGTACCAGTCAATCTTAAAGCTGGAGATACAGTAATATTCGGTCAATATGGCGGAAACGAAGTTAAGTTAGATGGCGAAGACTATCTCATTTTAAGTGAGAGTGATATTTTCGGCGTTATTGAATAAATTTAAATATATATAAAAGGAGAAATAAATGTCAGCTAAAGATGTAAAGTTTGGTGATAGTGCTAGAGCTCA
>Ga0115003_10000586_pt1 | contig 32192 bp, 33 predicted proteins | sample ArcticOcean_MG_C_7_FD_88736 | JGI IMG/M metagenome (GOLD analysis project Ga0115003, IMG submission 88736) | Marine microbial communities from western Arctic Ocean - ArcticOcean_MG_CB11_88 | ecosystem: Environmental > Aquatic > Marine > Oceanic | place: Arctic Ocean: Canada Basin | collected...
ATATCTATTTCGATAATGTCGGCGGCCCAGTGCTTAATGCCATACTCAAAACCATGAACACCTACGGCCGTATCATCGCCTGTGGAATGATCTCCGATTACAATCGCACAGGTAATCCCAACCCGATTACTAACCTCTGGGAGATGGTCTCGCGACAGCTGACTATGAAGGGGTTTTTATTGCCCACTTATCAGGATGAGGTGCCCATGGCCATGGAGGAGCTGGAGGGATGGATTCGGGCTGGGGATATTACGGTATTGGAGAATATTACTGATGGGTTTGCTAATACGCCTAGGGCGTTTTGTGAATTAATGTCGGGGAAGACTGTGGGGAAGGCGTTGGTTAAGGTCGACTTACAGGGAGAATGAGTGAAAACCGCTTATGCCATCATTATTTAAAATTTGACAGCAATGACTTCGAGCGCTAGCATAAGATTACCAACTACCTGCTAGGAGTCCCGATTATGCCAAGCCTAAGCGTACGAAAAATAGATGAAGAAACCATGCAACGCCTACGAATTCAGGCAGCCAAGCATGGCGCTTCTATGGAAGAAGAAGTTCGTCGGATCATAAAGCGCGCAGTGTCTACACCTGAGAGTATCGGTGACCTAGCCGTTACGTTGTTCAGCCCTGCTTATATTGGTGACGAACTAACCCTACCCGAGCGCGAAACTCACAAGCCTGTGAGTTTCTAAATGATTATCTTAGATACAAATGTTGTCTCGGAATTCATGACTTCCCCACCAGCTAGCCAGGTTCTAAACTGGCTCAACAATCAGGACGTCGCGTCACTCTATTTATCAACCATCACAATTGCCGAAATTGGTTACGGTCTTCGAGCTATGCCAGAGGGCAAACGGCGCAAGTTGTTAAGTGAACGGTTTGAGCAATTCGTCGATAGTGCCTTTAGTGAACGATTACTGTCGTTTGATGAAAGTGCTGCACGTATCTATGGCGAGATAATGTGTCATCGTAAGGAAATCGGCCGTCCAATGAGTAGCCTTGATGGGCAAATTGCAGCAATTGCCAGATCCAGAGGGTTTTCTGTAGCGACCAGAAATATCAAGGATTTTGAGCTGTGCCAAATCGAGCTGGTTAATCCATTTGACGAAAAATAGTAGCACGATAAAAACACCAAATTTGAAATTCGAGTCTGACCCTGATTATTTTTGGGCTCTTACTTGTCACCCTGAGCGTAGTCGAAGGGTCTCCTGCCGACTGGTTGAGGTCCTTCGGCTACGCTCAGGATGAAAGAGTTTGGGCTCGAGGTGACAGGATTTGAGTTTGTAATTACTAAGTTCAGACTCGGACAGATACAAAGTAAAGCCAGGCCCTACTCCCGCTCTAACTGCAGCTGCTCCTCTGCCAAGGTCAACCAGCAATGCTTGCGCTCGGTCCACACATGCACCGATGGCACCAGATCATCTACCTCATCCAATGTCCCGGCCTTAATAAAGATCAGCCCCATCTCCGGCGCATTCTCTGTATCGGTAATCACCGGTGAACCACAGTTGCCGCAGAAGCGCCGAAAGACGGTTTGACCACTGGTGCCTTTATCTTCGAAGGTCTGTAACTCTCCCTTTAACTGCAAACTATCTCTTGGAAAAAATGCCACAACGGAGAACGCTGAACCGGCTTGCTTTTGACAGTTGCGACAGTGGCAGACGACGGTTTCTACTGGTTTGACTGGCACTGTATAACGCACCTGACCACAGAGACAACCGCCCTGCCGAGTTTCTTCATTCATCGGTTGTTCCTCATTCAATTAAGAGAAAGCGCACCATCAACAGTAAAGGCCGAGCCGGTAACAAAGGAGGCTTCATCGCTGGCAAGATAGACGGCCATAGCGGCCACATCTTCCGGTTGACCGATTCGTCCAATGGGATGCAGCGCTCTGTAGCTGTCCATCAACGCGTCGCCATCTTCTACCTGACTTATCACTTTCTTGAGCATATCGGTTTCTATCACACCGGGATTGATCGAATTAACATTGATCCCATAACCGCTCACTGCGCAATGCAAGGCGACGGATTTGGTCATCATATCGACACCGGCTTTTGAGGCGTTATAGGCGACCAGTTCGGGTTTGGCTTTTACCGCGGAGACCGAGGCCATATTGATAATCGAGCCGCCGTGGGTTTCTGCTGAGTTGCTTTTGATTAACTTGATCGCGCCCTGACAGCCGAGGAAACAGCTGCGCAGGTTGATGGCCATGGTTTTATCCCAGGTCTCTAGATCCAGATCTTCAATGGTGCCCATCAGGGTGACGCCGGCTACATTGACCATGATGTCGAGGCCACCGAAGTGTTTCTCGGCATAGGCAAACACGCCATCCCACTGACTGGCTAGGGAGACGTCGTGGTGCACAAACTGACAGTTATCACCCAATCGCTGGGCCGCGCTGGTGCCGCCTTGGGCGTCGATGTCGGTAATAATGACTCGGGCGCCTTCGGCGATAAAGCGTTTGGCGATGCCGTAACCAATACCGGTGGCGCCACCTGTGACTATGGCGCGTTTACCTGCTAATTTTTTATCTGACATAGGCATATATCCTTTAGCGCCAGGCTTTCAATGCTAGACCTTAAGGATCAACTTACCTTTGTTACTGCCATCAAACAGCTTGTGAAATGCAGTCAATGTATTGTCAAAACCATCGACGATTTCATATTTAAACTGCAGCTTATCTTCGGTAAGTAATTCGGCAATGGCGGCTGCGCCGGCTTCAAATTCGGGGAAATAGTTGCTGATTAAAAAGCCCTGAACCGTGGCGCTTTTGGCGAGGATCTGCCACCAGTTATAGGGACCGGGAACCGGCTCTGAAGCGTTGTAGCTAGAGATAGATCCGCAGAAGACGATACGGGCATTGCTGTTGATATTTAACAGCGCGGCGTCGAGGATTTCGCCACCAACATTATCAAAATAGACATCTACGCCTTCGGGACAGACTGCGCTAATGGCGGCATTGAGATTGCCCTGTTCGGTTTTGTAGTTGATCGCAGCATCAAAGCCCAGATCATCGGTGAGCCACTGACATTTTTCATCTGAACCGGCCAGGCCTACGACGCGACAACCCATGTTTTTCGCCAGCTGACCACCCAGTGAGCCAACTGCACCTGCTGCGGCACTCATCAGTAATGTGTCACCGGGCTTTAACTGAGCGGCGTCGGTTATACCAAAGTAAGCAGTGAGGCCTACGGCGCCAAAGGCGCTTAAATAGTAGTGCAATGGGAATTGGTTATCCTCTGGCACTTTGGTCAGGAAGTAGCCGTCGGAGACGCTGTACTGCTCCCAGCCATTGAGGCCATAGACCACATCGCCGACAACAAAATCTGGGTGCTTGCTTTCAATTACGGTGCCCACGGTTGAACTGCGAATCACGTCACCCAGTTCAATGGGGGGCATATAGCTGGGCTCGTCGCTCATCCAGCCGCGAATGGCGGGATCAAGGGAGAAGTACTCGTTTTTAATCAGCAACTGACCATCGTTTAAACCATCAACTTCAACTGTGCGAACCTTGACGTCGCTATCCGTTGCTGCACCCACTGGGCGCTGGTGGAGGTAGTACTGTTTGTAGTTGATTGACATGGTGGTTCCCGTTTTTATTCTAATAAGTTGGCTGTCGGCCCTGCACTTTATAACAGCAGACAGCAAAGACTGAAATCTGGCGTTCAAGGTACGCTTTTAATAATAAAAAATCAACTGAGATTGTTTTTTTGATGTGCTCTGCTGTATAGTCTTTTCAACTAAACAATAATAATTATAAGGGCAATATTATGGCTTTCTCAGGACCAATCGAAGACCGTCTGGCTATCCGTGAACTGATGGATATCTACGCCGATGCAGTAAACCAGCGCGACGCGGAGCTCTGGGGCTCTACCTGGGCTGAGGGCTCTAGCTGGAAATTGCCGGTTATTCCGGGTATGGAAAATGTTGCTGGCAAAGAGAATATTGTCGCCGCTTGGAATGCCGGTATGGCGATGTTTCCGTTTATCTTTATGTCAATTTCAGTGGGCGATATTCAAGTGGATGGTGACACTGCCACGGCACGGGCCTATACCACTGAAGTGGGTACGACCTTGGATGGCACAGAGATTCGACCTCGTGGCCAGTATGACGACAAGTTAATTAAAGTCGATGGCGAATGGCTGTTTATTGAACGTATTTTTAATTCGCTTTATGGCGAGTAAAAAGAATGATGAGTAAGGACGCAGCCCTATGACTGTTCTAATTAATGGCACCGTCAATTTCAACCCCGAAGACGCGGTAAAAGTGTTGCGTGAAACTGCGCAACTTATGATTGATACCCGCACTCAAAAAGGTTGCCGCCACTATGTCTGGAGTCTCGATCCAGCGGTGCCCGGTCGCATCTATGTCCATGAAAACTGGGAGTCCAGTGAGCATCTTGCCGCTCATCTGGCCAGTGCCTTTTACACTGATATGTTAGCGCTGCTCTATCAATATGAGATTCATGACACGGATATTCTCAAGTACCGTATTGATCACGCTGAACCGGTCTATGACGAGACGGGTACTCCGAGGGCCGATTTCTTTACTGGCTAAGGCTTCTTTACTGGCTAAGGCTTCTTTATTGGCTAAGGCTTCTTTAAAAAGACTCCTGTAAAAAAGAGACACATCATGCCCAGCTTAGAGCAACGTATTCAGATCCTCGAAGATCGCCAGGCTCTACAAGAGCTGGTTAGCAGCTATCTGATTGCACTGGATGATGCAGCGGACTTAGAACAGCTGCTCAACCACTTCACTGAAAATGCAGTGTTTGATATGACGGCGTTGGATTATCCGACCTTTGAGGGCATGGCTGCACTGCGGGAGTTATTTACCGGCGCCTTTGCCAGTATGAGTCACAGTGCCCATTACGCGACCAACTTTAAGATTGATTCACTGGAGCAAGATAGGGCTTCAGCGCGAACCCATGCAATGGGTATGGGTGTTCATGCGGCGGCTGCACCTACAGGGAGCGATTCAGTACTGTTTTATGTGCAGTACCATCTTGAGTTTGCCCGCATTAACAGCTCTTGGAAAATAACCTCTCTGCGCGGACAGCCGCTGATGCCTAGCTAACAATATTATGCGCTTTGCGCAGTGCCTTCACTGCAAGATCAACGCCCTCTCGAGCCGCTTCAATCATTCCCGTCTGGGAAAAGAAACCGTGAACCAAGCCATCAAAGCGCCGCACTTCTACCTCCACACCAGCAGCTATTAACCTCTCAGCATAGGCTTCGCCCTCATCCCGTAAAGGATCAAACTCTGCTGTCATTACCAGTGCTGGCGGCAAACCCGAAAGATCTTCCGCGGTTATCGGACTGGCAAGGGGATCGGCTCTCAGTGCCAGATCCGGGCAGTAGTGATCCCAGAACCAGCTCATCATGGTTCTCGACAGCAGATAGCCGTCGGCATTATCCCGATAGGAAGCACTCTCCATAGTCGCATCGGTTACCGGATAAATCAGCAGCTGCATTGCTATAGCAGGCCCGTTGCGATCACGAGCCATCAGCGCCACTGCGGCAGCCAGATTACCACCGGCAGAATCGCCACCCACACTCATAGGACCTGGCAGTGCGCCTAGGCTATGTACATTAGCGGTGGCCCAGCAGAAGGCGGCATAACAGTCATCTGGTGCGGCGGGAAAAATATGTTCTGGGGCCAGACGATAGTCCACTGCTACCACTATGCAGTCTGCGCCGACGCAAATTTCACGGCAGTCGCGATCATGGGTATCCAGATCACCGATTACCCAGCCACCACCGTGAAAGTGGACATGCACTGGGGCAGGTGCTGCACTGGGTCGATAAATACGTACAGGAATAGGACCAGCTGGGCCGTCGATCACTCGATCTTCAACACTGTGAACCACAATCTCCGGCAGGTCCGGCTGCATTTCCCGATACATGCTGCGACTTTCAGTAATCGCCATCTCATATAATTCGGGACCGCCCTCTGCGGCTATATGGGCCAAGATCGCGGCGGTGGCAGATTCCAATGGCATAGTCTTGTCCTTTTTTATTATTATTTTTTTACATTAGTTTTTTTATAGTGGGGCTTTTTATAGTAGAGCTTTTATCTTAAAAGAATATTAAATACCACTACGCCAAAACCCTCCGCACAGAATACGGAGGGTTTTAACGCCAGCAAGACAAAGGGGGGGGGGGAGTCCCGTCTCGCCAGATTCGTTTCTATTTTCAGGCTTAGAGCTTGAAGCCTTTAGCCTGGAGCTTAGAATTTAGAGCTTAACCAAACATTTGCCCGTGCTATTGCCATCGAGCATATCGATAAACGCCTGCCCTGAAGATTCAATACCATGAGACATATGCACCGGGCTCACCAATGTGCCGGCCTTGAGCATGGCGGCAATATAGTCCAGCGCCTCGGGATAGCGATCCACATAATCTGAGAACATAAAGCCTTCAGCTTTGGCCCGCTTGGTAATCAGCTCCCACATATTGGCAACACTCTCGTGGCCGCCTTCGCGCTCGTACTGAGACACAGCACCGCAGAGAACCACCCGAGCATTTTCCGCCAGATGACCGAGCATAGAGCCAAGCATGGGTCCGCCCACATTATCAAACATAATGTCTGCACCATTGGGGGCAACAGCGGCCAATTGATCATCGAAAGACTCGCCGGATTTGTAATCGATAACCTGGTCATAGCCCAGAGTATCCTGGAGCCAAGCACACTTGGTCGGGCCGCCAGCAATACCTACAGTAGAACAGCCTTCTGCCTTAGCCATCTGTCCCGCAAGACAACCAATACCACCCGCAGCAGCGTTGATCACAAAGACATCACCGCTTTTCGGCGCGCCTATATCCATCAGGCCAAAATACGCCGTCATGCCCGAGGGGCCGAGACTGGCGAGATATTCGTAGGGTTCCACATCGGGGTCCAGATCGAGGATAGCCATAAAGTCAGTGCCATCATCAACGCTGTATTGTTCCCAAGAGGTTCTGCCCATTACCGCACTGCCCACTGGATAACCGCTGTGACGAGACTCGATAATGGTACCCATAATTATGCTCTGGACTGGTTCACCCAGGGGCATAGAGGCGAGATAGTTATCGCCAGAATCTTCGTTCATCCACTGGCGAAAGCCGGCATCCATGGAAAGGTAGGTATTCTGAATCAGAAACTGGCCCTCTTCGAGGCTCGGCACTGGTTGTGTATCCACAGCGAAATCCGTTGCCACTAAATGTTCGGCAGGCCTGCGTGCTAGCAGCACTCGAGTATTCATATGCGTCATATATCTGTATCCATTTTTATTAGTTAAGCTGACAGCGCAATACAACAGCAGCTCTCATATTTGATCCATATGGTACCTGAGGGAATCCTATAGGTAAATAACAAACATGTTTGATGGTTTTTATTGACTGAGAGTAGGTGGCCAAGTAGTATTCATGCTGTTATTACAATAATAAAAAAAGCATTTTCCGACCCCGCAGTTGTGCTGGGGCTAGCAAAAATCATACCGGAGGCCTGCAATGGCAGCTCAAGAACCACAGCATTTTTCTGATCACCTAGAAATTCAAACGGTGCTCAATCTCTACGCATCAGCCATTGATAAGCGCAACTGGTCGCAACTGGAACAGGTTTTTACCCCAGATGCAGTGGCTAACTTTATTGGCATTGGTCAGTTTGAAGGCCGTCAGGCGATCAGTGATCTGATCTCCAGCGTGCTCTCCCAATGTGCAGCGACTCAGCACCTGCTGGGTAATTACGAAATTGAAGTGAACGGCGACGAAGCTCATACCACCTGCTACCTCTCTGCTCTACATGCCGGACTGGGTGATTATGAGGGCGAAGTGCTTATGGTCTGGGGCGAGTACACCGACAAGCTAGTACGCACTCCTGAGGGATGGCGCATTACTCATCGCGAACTGAATTCCATTTTTGCCCAGGGTGATATTGGTCTTAACGGTTAAGGGCTTTTACTGCCAGGTAAAGATCGCAAAAAAGTGCTGCCTGGTTTAGCCTAGGGTCAGGCAGCAGCTCTAAGAATTATAAAAAAAACACTAAATAGCGAGCCTCCGAATATGATCCAACTGCACTCTCATCACGATATCAGTTCGCCAATCGAGACCATCTGGCAGCTACTGATGGACTTTGGCAATATCGAAGCCTGGTGGCCGGCCGATGCACCGATTGATATTGATCGCGTCGAACTGGATGGCAGCGGTGTCGGCATGACCCGTCATATTTACAACGTTGGCTTTGACTCCCCTGTCAGTGAACGCCTAGATGCACTAGATCTTGCCAACTATACCTTGCAGCTCTCAATAGTCGGCGAACGACCTGCCGGACTGTTGCACTATCAAGCCACGGGCAAACTCACAGTCTTGGATGACGGCAGTTGCCGCCTCACCTATGACTCCGAATTTATCGCCGAAGAAGGCCGCGAAGACGAAGCCAGAGCCTTTCTTCTTGGAGCCTATGAACTTATGTATATAGGCCTAGATGGCGTCGGCGACTAAGCTGCGCTAAAAACTTATTCTGATTAACAGGAATTCCCATTATGTTAGCTATCTCCGCACGAATTGAACTGGCCTCCAAAGATATCGCAGCTTATATAGCCTCTGCCCAGAGTATTATTGAACCCACTCACGCTGAACCCGGCTGTCATCTCTACGCCATAGCCGTGGACATAAACCTGCCCAATGTGATCTGGATTACCGAGCAGTGGGAAAACGACGAGGCGCTTTTGGCGCACTTAGGTATGCCTCATATTGTCGACTTTATGGCCTTCTGTGGCACCGTGGAAATCACCGGTATGAATGTTATTCGCTATGATCTCTCAGCCGTAGGCCCGCTAGTGCTACCCGAAGCCTAAACCCTTCAACAGGTAAGGAATATTGAGCATGAGTATTGCAGAAAACTACAATCGTATTGTCGCGCGCATTATTGATGACGTGGACAATAACACTACAGATCAAGCGTCAGGTACCTTAACAGTACCCTCGAAAAACTATACTGATGCCGATATCTGGCAGCAGGAAATGGACCTGATCTTTAAAAAGGTTCCGGTGTTTGTGGCGCTGACCGCAGAGCTGCCCAATGCCGGCGACTACAAGACCTTTCAGTTTCTCGATAAGCCACTGCTGATTACTCGCCTTAAAGACGGCACGGCTCGAGTGATGCTCAATGCCTGCTCCCACCGTGCCATGACTGTGGCCACTGAACCCTGCGGCAATAAGTCGCGCTTTACCTGTCCCTATCACGGCTGGATGTACAGCAATGACGGCATGCTCCGCGGCGTTGCAGATCAAGCCAAGTTTGGTGATTTTGACAAGCAGACCAATGGCTTAACTCAGCTTCCTGTGTACGAGTGCGGCGGTATGATTTTCACTGTGCTTGAGCCCGGTGATGAAGAAGAAGTAGATTTCGACGGCTTTTTGGGCGGCATAATGGAAGACATCGGCCGCCTGGGAATGGAGAACTGGCACTTCTGTGGTCAGCGCAAGATTGATGGCGCCAACTGGAAAGTGGCCTATGATGGCTATCTCGAAGGCTATCATTTTGCCGCAGCCCATCCCGACACCATCGCTGAGCGCACCTATTCCAATGTGATGGAGTTTGCCGCCTACGGCCCCCACACATTGATCTGTTTCCCCCATTTGGCGATTAAAGAGAATCTTGCCGATGTGGCGCCAGAGGATTATCACAAACACGAAAACAATGGCTACGATTGGATCCGCACGCTGTTCCCCAATATCTCATTGTTTGTGGCACCGGAAATTACTCTGATCAGCCAGATTATTCCCGGCCCCCTGCCCAATCAGAACACCACCTATATCAACTTTATTCACCCCACCAAGCCAGCGGGAGAAGATACCGAACTCCAGGGCATGATGGACTTCTTCCAGGAAGTGGTGGATGTGGAAGACTACCAGGTGGGACTCAAAATTCAGAAAGGTCTGGAATCTAACGCCCATGCCAATGTCACTTTCGGTCGCAACGAAGCGGGCAATCAGCTGTTCCATCGCTGGGTTGAATGGTATCTGGCCCAGGATCCTTCCGCGCCAAAACCTGAACTCGATAACAACAAAGGTGTGTCATGAGCATTCACGAAAACCGCGCTGGACGAATCAATTGTTTATTAATCGCCGGTGGCGTCTGGCACGACATTGACCATGCGCGACTGGAGCTATTAAAACTGCTCTCGGAAGATGATCGTTTTCGGGTTCGCGTTTTTGAGGATTATGAAAATATTCAGGCGATTGAAGAGGCGGACTTTATTGTCAGCTACACCTGCAATGTGGTGCCCTCTCTCGGCGCTCAGGAAGCCCTCAAAGCCTGGGTTGAACGAGGCGGTCGCTGGTATGCACTGCACGGCACCAATTCAATTATTCGACTGATGTCTAGCGGCCTTTATGGCACGCCAGAGTGGGCGCCACTATTTGTCGAAACCCTGGGTTCTATGTTCCGCTCACACCCACCTATTGCTCCTTACACTGTATCTGTAGCCGATTCCGATCATCCCTTGGCTCAGGGTATTGAACCCTTTGAGTCGGACGATGAGCTCTATCTGCTGAAAACCTATGGCGACCTCCACGTTATTCTGGATACAGAGTACGGCGGCAAGGCGGAAGGCTTTGAAGAAGATGAATGGGAACATGCTCGTCACCCAGTGTTTTATACCCACAAGGTGGGGGAAGGTGAAGTGCTCTATTTAACTCTGGGTCACTGTCGTCACCACCACGATATGCAGCCAATGATGGACTACTGGCCGACTATGGATCGCGGCTCATGGGACTTGCCGGTGTTTTACCAGCTGCTAAGACGGGGTATTCAATGGGCCATTGAACCTATGGATAAAGAGACATCTGATGCACTGGCTAAGGCTCGCGCTGCTGTTGAGTAAAGCTCTTTATTACGAGCTTAATAACGCGACATAAAAAAAGGGGCATTTAAAAAATGTCCCTTTTTTTCCATTTCGCTTTCACTACTAACATTTATACTACCAGCGTAATTTTAGTTCGTTAACTACACCGACAATACCGCTGCTAAAGCTCAAAGGACTGCTTTCATCCACCTCAAAATCGGGAATGCGTTTGAGGAATTCTTCGATAGCAATGCGCAGCTCGACCCGAGCCAAATTTTTCCCCGGACAGGTATGCGCGCCGCGACCAAAGGTCAGGCTATTGCCCTGCTTGCGGCCAAATTCCACATCTACCGCATTGGGGGTAAAGCTATTGTCCATACCCGCCAGTGGCGTTGGTGCAGCAATCATATCTCCAGCCTTTAATTGCACGCCGTGAAACTCAATATCTTCAGTCACTTCACGGGCCACAGTCACTAGGGGGAAGCGTCTTAAAATCTCTTCCACCGCTTCGCTTACGCTCACTTCGCCCTGAGATATCTGGCGACGATGAGATGGGTTGCGCGCCAAAAATAAAAATACAAAACCGAGCAGATTAACCACCGTATCCACACCAGCAATAAACACCTGAATGGAGAGTTTAATCGCCTCCTCGCGGGTTAGCCGACGGCCATTGGTTTCTGTATTAATCATGCGGCTAAGCATATCCGTGCCGTCTTGACCCATGCGCTGATCCACATAAGGGGCAATATAATCTTTCAGGTTTTGCAGTGCATCGGCAAAGCTAATACTGCCATCCGGACGAATTAACTGGTCGGTCCAATACTTGGTCTGCGGTATATCATCTTCCGGCAGATCCATCATCGAAAGGAAAACTCGGATGGGCAAAATATCGGCAAAATCACGAGTGAAGTTACACTGGCCCTTCCCTGCAAACCCATCAATCAACGACGTAACAATACCGCGGATATCATCGCCCATGGCATTAACTGCAGCCGGTGCCATGGTGTGATTTAAGGTCTTGCGATAAAAGTGATGTTCTGGGGGATCTATGGTGGTGGGTAACAGACCATGATCGGCACTGTGGCTTTTGGGAATAATAATGCTGCGACTGGAAAATCGTGTGAAGTCAGTAAGCACTTCTTCGATAATCGCCGAGCGGGTCGGCAACCAATGGCCTTCATTGGCTGGGGTCCAAACTAGGGGACAGGAATCATCTTCTTGCAGTAGCGTCGCCCAGGCCCGATGAAAGTCATCATCTAAGCCCGGCGGTGTGTAGATATTAAAATCTCTGATTAAGCTTTCAGGAATATGTGCTGGAACTGCCGACTTTTCCATAGACTACCCCAGGCGTTTCGAATGGGCCGCATCTGCTGTGACAACCGAACCGCTCATATAACTTGCTGCTTTACTCGCCAGCAGCAAGATAGCACCGTCGAGTTCCGATAGAGCGCCTGCTCGTCCCAGTGGTAGATTAGCCAGATCCGCCTGACCTGCTGGCGTCTCGTAATAGTCTGCCACCATATCCGTATAGAGAAACCCGGGAGCCAGTGCATTTACGCGAATATCATGTTCGGCCAACTCATGGCCCATAACACTGGTGAGCTGATTAACCGCAGCTTTCGACGCGCTGTAATGAGTCAGTCCCTTAAACGAGGAGACCGCACAGATAGACGAGATATTAATAATATTGCCCGACTTGCCCGCTGCGACCATACGCTGCGCACCTTCCTGGGCAAGGTTAAACACGCCTTTGACGTTAACCGTTAACACGTTGTCCCACATCGACTCTTGCATCTCTAAAAAGGGTTGAGCACCTGTGGCGCCGGCATTACAGACAATAATATCCGGTGTGCCAAAAGCTTGTTCTGCCAGATCATAGCCAGCTTTAACTGAGGCGCGATCGGTGACATCCATGGCCACGGCCAAGGCTTTTCCGCCCTTGGCGATAATCCGCTCGGCGAGACTATCGAGCAGATCAATTCTCCGGGCAGCACAGATTACCGAGACGCCATGGGAGGCGAGCATTTCTGCAATATGTTCACCCAAACCACTGGACGCGCCACTGACTAAAGCGACCCGGCCCTTTACGGAAAAAATATTATCTGTCACAAGATTTACCTTTTTTATTATGTAGCTCTTTGGATATAGAGTTCTTTAATTCAAAAGCTTTCAAATTCAAAAGCTAAGCGTCTTATCCAATTTTCTTAAAACTGGATACGCTTAGTGAAGCCACCATCGATAACCACATTGGTGCCTGTGGTGTAACCAGAAATCGGACTCAACAATAGTGCAACCTGAACACAGACCTCTTCAGGTGAACCCATACGGCCCGCCGGAATATTGGCTACTGTGCCATCGTAAATTTCTGGCATGGCCGCGCGAATATCTTCCCAGGCGCCGCCTTTAAAATAGATTGGGCCAGGACTTACACTGTTAACGCGAATTCCCGCTGGTGCCAGTTCCTGGGCCAGATTGCCAAAGTAGTTGAGCAGTGCGGCTTTCATTGCGCCATAGGGTACGGCACCGGCAAAGGCTTCGAGAGATGCTGTAGAGCCAATGCTAACAATGGCGCCACAATCAGAGGCTTCTAAATAAGGCTTAACCGCATTGACTGCTTTCCAGCTGGCCAGCACGTCGGCTTCGAAGTTACTTCTCCAGCCAGACTCTTCGTTGTCGGCGCCACCGGCACTGACATTGGCAACAAAACCATCGACGCCACCCAGGGCTTCGGCACAGGCTTTAATCCAGGCTTCAAGTGAAGCGCTATCAGTCACATCTACCACTTCACCGTGAGCCTTAACGCCCATAGCTTGGATCGCGGCAACCGCAGCAGCGACTTCGTCGGCGTTGCGTGCACAGATGCCCACATCACAGCCTTCGGCGGCGAGAGTTTTTGCCAGTGCAAAACCAATGCCTTTTGATGAGCCGGTAATTAATACTGTTTTATTCTTTAACTGAAGATCCATGGTGATCGTTCCTTATTATTATTCGAATGTAATTTAGTTAACTCTTATCATTAAGAATGAGAACTTAATTGAGAACTTAATTGAGAACTTAATTGAGAGCTTAATTGAGCGTAGCGCGACAGGTGAGAATCTCGAGAGCCAAACATGACCCCTATCACCGCCAAGCGTTTAAAATAATGTCCGACACTAAATTCGTCGGTTGTTCCTATACCACCATGGAGCTGCACCGCATTGTGTGAAACATAGCGACCAGCCTTGCCTACTTTGGCCTTAAGGGCGGCAACACATTGCTCTGCATCGGCGGCGTTATTATCCAATTTCCACGCCGTTGCCATGAGCAGCGAACGGGTGAGTTCAATTTCCATAAACATATCGACCATGCGGTGACGCAAGACCTGAAACCCGGAAATCGACTGACCGAACTGTTTGCGCTGTTTGGTGTAGTCCACCGTCGCGGTTAACAGCGCGTCCATGGCTCCCACTGCCTCAGCACAGACTGCCACCGTGGCGCGAGAAAACACCGGTGTTGCTATAGCAAAGCCATTGTTCAATTCACCCACTAGGGCTTGGGCCGTGACTGCAACATTCTCCAGCTGTAACTCAGAGGCAGAGCGACCGTCGTAGGTTTTGTAATTGGTTAGGCTTAGACCCGGCGCATCTTTGCTGACAAAGAACAAACTGATACCTTCGCTGGAGCCGCTCTCATCAGCGGCAGGGCCAGTGCGCGCCGAGATAACAAAGCAATCCGCTTCTGGGCCGTTCAATACCACGGTCTTTTTACCATTGAGTAAAAAGCCATCGACACTGGACTCAGCAGTTGTCTGAACATGAGTGGGGTCTGCAACACTGCCCTCTTCCAAGTAGGCAAATGCGCCCTGTAATTCTCCGGCGATCAGGCCCGAAAGATACTGCTCTTTAATCGCTGGCTGGGCACCGGCTTCAATAAGGCCGCCTACCAGAACAACAGATTCAAGATAGGGTTCCAACACCAGAAATTTGCCGAACTGTTCGCAGAGAATCATGGTCTCCAGAGCGCCGCCGCCAAAGCCATCGGACTCCTCTTTAAATGTCATCGCTAGCCAACCCAATTCTGCAAAGGTCTGCCATTGATCAGCGTCGTATCCACGGGCCTGCTTAACAGCGGCTTGGCGGCTATCGAAACTGTAGTTATCGCGAAGGTAACGCTCTGCGCTATCGCGCAACATGTTTTGCTCTTCGCTGTATTCAATAAACATTCAATTTCCTATTTCTGTTGCTGCTTTTTATTCTGTTTTTTATCTAAAAACTGTTTCTAACTAAAATTTAAAGGTGCAATACTCGCTTGGCGATAATGTCCCGCTGAATTTCAGCCGAACCGCCATAAATAGTCGCTGCACGATTGTTAATATATTCCGCCATGGTGGTGAGGCCGCAACTGGGGCCTATGGCCTCCCCTTCAAATCCAGGAAGCAGTGCATCGAGCTGTTTAACAAAGGCGTGTTCGGCCATCATTTCGACACTCAGTTCATTAAATCGCTGTCCTATTTCCGTGCCCATTACCTTGATCAATGAAGACAGTGCACCGGCATTGCCGCCGGCTTCAAAGGCGCCTTTAACCCGCAGTTCGGTAAATTCTAGGGCCAGTGCATCAACCGCAACATCGGCTAATTTAGCCTGAAATACCGGGTTATCTTTCCACAGGCCGCCGTCAGCCGAGAGCTGCGTGATGGCCTGGCGATCAATTTTTGCCATCTGTTTTTTGTGGTCGATGGTGAAGTTATGGCCGCCGCGCTCAAACTCCAGCAGTGACTTGGCTACATCCCAACCCTGATTTTCTGCGCCGACCAGATTGGCCGCAGGCACTCGCACATCATCGAAATAGACCTGGCACTGTTCAACGGTGCCGTCGAGACCGACTATGGGCTCAACGGATAAGCCCTTGGCGTCCATATCCACAAGAATAAAACTGATACCGGCCTGGGGCTTGCCCTCTTTTGAGGTACGAACCAGGCAGAAAATTTTGTTGGAATGCTGGGCGTAACTGGTCCAGATTTTTGAACCATTGATAATATAGTCATCGCCATCGCGAACCGCGGCGGTCATCAGTGACGCAAGATCAGATCCGGCGCCGGGCTCGGAGTAGCCCTGACACCAGACATCTTCGCCGGAGAGCATGCGCGGCAAGTAATAGCCTTTTTGTTCTGCGCTCCCGTAGCGGATCAGCATGGGGCCGAGCATCTGTAGGCCCATGGCAAATAGCGCCGGGGCATTGGCCAGCTTGCACTCTTCTTGAAAGATATAGCGTTGGCTCAGGGTCCAGCCAGTGCCACCATGTTCCTGGGGCCAATCTGGGGCCACCCAACCTTTGGCATGGAGAGTTTTGTGCCAGTCCATGGTTGCATCGAAATCAGCAAACACACTGGTCATCAGCTCGCCCGCGCGCTGTATTTCTGGGGTCAAAGACTCAGCCAAAAAAGCGCGAACTTCACTGCGGAAAACATTGTCGGTCATAAATCATCTCTGTTGAAGTGCGGCTTTTACACTAAACAATCAAGCCTGTTTTTATTTTATGGTTATAGCCAAACGAATGCAATGGAAGAAACGTAAACAGACCTCTTACCATTCTAAATAGTGCTCTCAACGGCAAAAATTAGGCTTCAGATTCAATCAGCGCTTTGACCTGCTGACGCAAAACATCCTTGCGTACTTTTCCGGAAGCGGTTTTTCCCAGCTCTTCACTCAGTTCAATGCGCTGTGGCCATTTTTGTTTGGCCAAGCCGCTCTCTTGCAAAAAGGCTTGCAGCTCCGGCATGCCAAATATGGCCGAGTCACGCATCACCAGGAAAGCACAGACGCCCTCCCCCAGTCGCGCATGGGGCATAGCAACCACGGCTGCCTCGCTGATCATGTCGTGGCGGTGCAAGACATCTTCAATCTCCCGGGCGGAGATATTTTCGCCACCGCGGATAATGATGTCCTTTTTGCGATCGGTGATAACAATGGCGCCCTCTGGAGTGATATGGCCTATATCACCCGTGGCAAAGTAGCCCTGGGTATTGATCGCCTGACGGGTCTGCTGCTCTTCCCCATAGCCGAGCATTAGCGCCGGGCCTTTTACCAGAATCTCACCATCGGCGCCCTGAGCAAGGGTCTGGCCCTCGTCATCGACAATCAGCACATCCCAGTTATTGATGCGGCCATCGGTGGTTGCGGCCAGAGTTTCTTCTTCAGGTTGCAGAAAGCCGACAGTGATCAGCGGCGCTTCGGTGCAGCCATAGACTCTAAAGGCACGGCAGTTGGCAAAGACTTTGTGGGCGTCAGTTATTAGGTTCGGTGGTACAGAGGCGCCGCCGCAGGCAAAAAAGCGCAATGTGGGTAGGCTTAATGAATCTCGCTGAGCTTTCTCCACCAGCTCTTGCAGAAACGGCGTGGCACTGACACAGCCTGTGGCGCCTACCTGCTGTATATAGGTGGCAGCCAGATCTACATCCCAGCGCTCCATAAAGGCGGTTTTACAGTCACTGATAAAGGCCTGTTCAATGCCATTGGCAAAGCCGGTGATATGGGTCACCGGCGAGGGCATTAACATCACATCGCCCTCACCTAGCCCCCAACCTTCGACACCATTGTCTATGGCTCGGGAGAGAGACTGATGGGAGTGCCTTACCGCTTTGGCGCGACCGGTGGTGCCGGAGGTGTACATCAGCACCTTGACCGCAGACATATCGGCGGGCTGTTTTTCTGGAGTGTGCTCACTGCTCTCTTGAATCAAATTCTCATAGCGCAACATATCGTCGTCACCGGCTTCGTGACGCACGGCAATCACATGTTGCAGATCCGGAAGCTCAGGGGATAAGCGCTCAATCATTTGTGGAAAATCGTAACCCCGATAAACACCGGGGATAAACAGGCAGCGACAACGGCTGTCGGCGAGAATAAAGGCTAGCTCATGGTCTCGGTATATGGGTATTACTGGATTGACCACCAGCCCCAACCACACTGCCGCTATATCAATGGCGACGGTCTCTCGCCAGTTGGGCAGCTGAAAACTAATCACATCGCCTGCCTTAAGGCCAAGACTAGACAATGATGTAGCCAAGGCCATGGCCTCTTTAAAAATACTCCCGAACTCAATGTGTTGGCCGCTCTCTAGATAGATAGCAACTGCCTCAGGCGTGCTGATGGCTTTTTCTTGAGCGTAGTCGGCTAGATTTTTGGTACGTAATCGCATTGTCGGCCTTGGAGTGCTAATTGGAGTCATTAAATGGCTTTGATCGAGCTTTTTAGATCGAGTTCTCTATCTAGTTCTCTATCTAGTTCTCTATCTAGTTCTCTATCTAGTTCTCTATCTAGTTCTTTATCTAGTTCTTTATTTAGTTCTTTATTTAGTTCTTGATCTAAGTAGCTCAAAGTAACCTAGATTATAAAAACATTCAATATTGTTTGTAATTTAGCAAAGGAAACCACTTTGCTCATGAGGTCATACTGAACCTTTCGCAATGTAATCAACCACCTACCCTTCTAGGTAGCCATAAATAGAGCATCAAGCTGCTCATTTTTAGCTCAGTTAGCGGACAATCAAATGAATAAAATATGTTGAAATTTGGCAATCAGGGGTTTATATTCCACCTAGTCGAATTAAAAAGCAGTCTCGATTGTTTTTTGTTTGCAGGGAGAGAAAGTGGAAAGATGCCGCCCTTAAAGGGTTACAGAGCATCTGCTTTGAACAAAATTATAATAATGTCCTGAGGGGATAAATCGATGAATTATAAGAAAAACTTTAAGAAGCAGGTGCTTCCAGCCCTGATTTCTGTGTGCATGTTACCGCTGTACGCCAACGTAGCCGTTGGTGCGACCGTTCTCGAGGAAGTTATTGTTACTGCTCGAAAGCGTCAAGAATCTATTCAGGATGTTCCTGTAGCTGTTACTGCTATTACACCAGGCCAGCTTGAAAGAGGCTCGATTAGAAGTGTGGTAGATGTTGCCAAATTAGTTCCTAACGTTGAATTGCACCAGACTTCCCAGGGTTCACACTCTCTTAGCCCTTCTATTCGAGGCCTGAGCTATGACGATATCGAGAAGTCGATTGAATCTACTGTCGGTGTCGCAATTGACGGCGTCTTTATGGCGAGTAACTCTGGCGCAATCTTTGACTTCTTTGATGTCGAGTCAGTTGAAGTACTTCGCGGCCCCCAGGGCACGCTTTTTGGACGTAACACCATTGGTGGTGTGATTAACGTTCAAAGAACTGAACCAACCGGCGAGTGGGGCGGTAAGGTAGAAGCAACTTTCGGCGATGAGAGCATGACCGACCTTAAGGGTATTATGAATATGCCTTTGGGCGAAAATGGCGGCATTAAGATTGCTGTTAAAGATATTCAGTCGAAGTCTTTTCTTTACAACGTTACCAATGACAACAGACCTGATAATCGCGACAGCCAGACTGCCTCGATTTCTGTAAAGTACAACTTCACAGAAAATACCTCAGCTCTTTTGACCTACGATGATTATGACCACGATACAACTGCGGTAGACATCATCAACACAACCACAGCAGCCGGTGCTCTTTGTGCGGGCACTCCTGCACAGAATTGCGCTACGGTTTCCTCAGATATTTCAAAAGCCAGTGGTTATAAGAACAGCGTTCAAGCGAACCCGCTTTTAGCGACACTGGAAGGCGAGAACGTTACCTTTAAGCTGACTCATGAAGGCGATGGCTACCAGATCAAATACATCATGGGCACCATGGAGTATGACGAGCTTGCAACACTGGGCTCTTGGGGAACCAATGGCGTTATGTTCCCGGTTGTTAGAGAGCAGACCTTTGAGCAAGAGTCACACGAGATACAGTATATTTCCGATCTAGACGGTCCCCTGAACTTTGTTGTTGGCGCCTACTATATGGAAGCTGACTCGTACATTACTTCAGGTCCTATTCAGAACTTTACCGCAAACCACAGCCTAGAAGCATCAGCGTTCTTTGGTGAAATGACCTATGACCTGAACGATGATTGGTCGATTACTGCAGGCGCACGATACACAGAAGAAGATAAAGAGCTCTACTCTCGCTCTTGGGCGATTCTGGATTTCGCAAATCGAATTGCAGAAAATCTTGATGCAGCGACCAACGTTGGTAATCCAACTTTCTCAGACGACAACACAAGCTACCGTGTAGTTCTGCAGAGAGAGTTCGAAAAGGGCATGCTGTATACCTCCTTTGCAACGGGCTTCCGCAGCGGTGGATTCTTTAACCGTGGTTCAAATGAAGCAGAGCTGTTGCCATACCAGTCAGAGGAAGTTGAAAGCTTTGAAATCGGTATGCGTAGCAACCCAACTGAAAATTCTCAGTTGAACGTTACTTACTTCAGCACTGATTACACTGACAAGCAGGTTCAAGTTATTGTTCCTGGTGATGACCCAGTCTGTGGTAAAGGTACAGCAGAAAACGGCGTAACCTGTTCATTCACTCGAAATGCTGGTCAAGTAAGCATGGACGGTATTGAGATTGAAGCTGCACTGATGCCAACTGAAAACCTGACTCTGCGTGCTGCTATAGGTACTCTTGATGGCGGATATGACAAGTATGACTACGACGGTGTCGATATCTCAGACAAAGCGTACCTTATGTATGCACCTGAGTTGACCGCTAGTTTGGTTGCTGAGTACACCACTGAAATCTCTGGCGGCTCACTGACAGTTACTGGTAGCTTTAGCCACAAAGATGAAGTTTACACTCAGGCTGCTTGGGCGACTTATGACCCAGCAACAGGTCCAGAAGTTGTTATTGAAAGCTTCGAGACTGTTGATCTTTCAGCTACTTACCTCAAGGACATGGGCAATGGAACATTGAAGTTAATGGTCTACGGCACAGATATCTTTGAAGCTGATAACCGCATCAACCGTCGCTATGACGCAGGTAGCTTCTCTTGGGCAGAGCTTGCTCCAGGTCGTCAATTTGGTGTCACTTTAGGATATGAGTTCTAAGTATCTGGACTCTTGAAAAGCAGTAACCAAAAGGCGGTTGAACTCAGTTCAGCCGCCTTTTTTTATATTCCCCTTGTAACAACAGTAACAACAGTAACAACATCGGTAGCAATATTAGTAACAAAACTATCACCAAACTATCAATAAAAAACAGGTAAGCAAACATGCAACAAACTGAGACTACAGTACTTAAACGCCATATCGAGGATGGCATTCTGTGGCTAACGAAAAACAATCCTCAAGATAATTTTGGTATGTCCCTGGCCATGCTCAAGGCTATGGGCGAAGCCCTTCACAGTATTAACGATCAGCTTGATATACGCGCAGTCGTAATAGACGCTGGCGGGCGCGGCTTTCATGCCGGCGCTGTGGCGGTCACAGAACTCCAGCCTCGACTCGAAGACCTGGGCCGCGATGACTTTCAACGGCTGGTAAAGCTTGGTCATACGCTAGGCAGCCAGATTGCCGCACTGCCTATTCCGGTGATTGGCGTAGCCCGCGGTGGCGCTTTGGGAGGCGGTCTTGAATTGCTATTGCGCAGTGATTTCCTCTACTGCCTTGATAAGGCGCGCTTTAGCTTCCCTGAAGTGACTCTGGGCTTTGTTGCCGCCTGGGGTGGCACTCAGTTAGCGGCGCGGCTTATGCCCTTTAGACGGGCTCAGGAGATGCTTTTATTGGGGGAATCAATCAGCGGCCTTCAGGCGGCGGAGTTTGGACTGGTGACAGGCTCATTTGTCACTCCTGAGCTCTTGGATGGACATCTAAGGGACGTGCTCGAGCGTTTGCGTCACTGTTCACCGGCTTCGGTGCAATGGACTAAGGAATGCTTAGGAGCTGCTTGGAAAGGCTCTCTCGATTTAGGCTTAGATAAAGAGTTGGAAGCGGAAACTGAAGCTATGGATAGCGGTGACTTTCTCAAAGGCTTAGGCGCACTGGGTAATGGCCAAGTGTATGACTACAGTGCAGGAAAAGCTGTGGCAAAGAAAAGCCGCTGATGGCAGCGGCTTATTGTGGTCTTAGCTTTGCTTCTTTAGTAAAAAGCCTAAATTAAAAACCCATCTCTGTGGCCGTAGGAATACGACGTAGAGTTTGGCCGCCGGAAATATCCAACATTCTACCGGTCATAAAACACTCATCAGATAACAGCCACAGGGCAGCATTAGCCATATCATCGGTGCTCGGCAACTTACCCAGTGGAATCTCATTGATAAACGCCTGCTCGATGGCGGGCATAGCCAGGAAACCCTCGGTCATAGCACTGGGCGTAAAACCGGGCGACAGGGAGTTGATGCGGATATTCTGCCCACCGTACTCAATCGCTGCTATGCGTACTATATGATCTGCTCCGCTCTTGGTGCCAGCGTAGGCCGCCAGTCCCGGAGGGGCCAACAGAGCTGTCTGTGAGGAGGTTGTTACCACTGAGCCACCGTCGCTCATCCGTGCGGTCATATGCTTGATAAACAGTGTGGTTCCGATTAGGTGAACATCGCAGTTCTGCTGCAGTACTTCGCGACTGATATCGGCAATCGACGATGAGGTTTCAATGCCGGCAAAATTAATTGCGCCATCGAGTTTGCCGTAATGGGCTACAGCGGTATCTGCCAAAGCGGCAAGCTGTGCTTCGTCGGTAATATCGCAACCCACGGCGACTGCGCCAATACTGTCGGCGATGGCCTGTACCCTGTCCAGTCTGCGGGCCGCTAAAACAAGTTTGGCACCTTCGGCGTGACAGCGATGTGCGGTCGCCGCACCCATACTGCGCTCGTCAGATGCGCCCAAAATAACAATGACTTTCCCTTCTAATCTACCGGCCATAATTGTGCCCTCTCAATAATGTATTTTTTTATTATTAAATTTTAACTATTAAATTTTAACTAATTGCTTACCGAAGTTTTGCCCGGCAAAAAGTCCCGCCAAACCAGCCGGACATTCTTCTATACCGTCTAAAATATGTTCTTTAACCTTGATCTTGCCCTCATCAACCCACTGACTTAACTGCTCTATTGCAGCGGGATAACGTTCAACATGGTCGAGGACAATAAAGCCCTCCATATGAGAGCGGCGAATCACCAGCTGCATATAATTTTTTGGTCCCGGTGGCAGGGCTTTAGTTTGGTAGCCACTGGAAATACCGCCACAGAGAACTACCCGTGCATGGTTGGACAAATTGACCAGCGCCGAGTCGAGAATTTCGCCGCCGACATTATCGAAATAGATATTGATGCTGTTTTTACACAGCTCTTTCATGCGCACATCGACGGATTCTGATTTGTAGTCAATTACTGCGTCATAACCCAACTCATCGATCAACCACTGGCACTTGGCCGGGCCACCAGCAATACCAATAACACGACAGCCCATCAACTTGGCAATCTGACCCACGGTGGAGCCTGTAGCCCCCGCCGCACCTGATATCAACACTGTATCGCCGGCTTTGGGTTTGCCTATATCCAGTAATCCAAAGTAAGCAGTTAAGCCGGTGAGACCATAAATATGCAGCGGGTAAGCGATGGGCATGCCCTCGGGGATTTTTGATACTGGAAAGAGTCCGGTGCCATCGCTGATAGCATATTCTTGCCAGCCAAAACCGCCCTGCACTCTATCGCCAACCTGATAGTCACTGTGATTACTGGCAATAACTTCGCCCACTGCCATAGAGCGCATTACTTCGCCGATAGCCACCGGTGGCACATAGCTGCGCACATCGTTTAACCAGCCACGCTGAGCCGGTTCAAAAGAGAGATAATGATTCTTCACCAGAAATTCGCCATCCACTAGATCGCGGACGGTCTCTGTCTCAAAGTTAAAGTGCTCTGCGCTCACAGTAGTTTCTGGGCGAGATTTTAAGGTCCATTTTTTATTAACTAACGGTGCTGTCATGGGGTGTACCAAATAGGAGATGAGTAGGCGCGATCTTGAATGGTTTTGGGCGCACGGGGATCTATCTCGGCACCAAAGTATTTTTCGTCATAGGCAGTCCAGCGCGGCGTGGGAATCTGAATCACCCGGGCATAATAGAATGCACGCTGTTCTGGATCGAACTCCGGGTCGGTCCAAACTGCGGTTAACTCGGCGGCCCCTATGCTATTGCTATAGGTGACATTTTCACTGTCGACAGTATTGCCCACCGCGGGAATCTCACCGGTTAACCAGCTCTTGGTACGACCATCGGACAGGGCCACATCAAATATCTGTTCCGCGGTTTCGCCACTGGCATTCAACCAGCCTTTAATAATCTGTACCCGATCCAGGTTGGCACCATCTGGATCTCTAGTCGCCGCTAGCATAAAGCTTGGGGCTTTAGCCTCGGGACCTCGAGTTAAATCGCCACCCATGGGAACACCCTTTGCATAGCCAATGCTGGCGTAATCAGCGCTCAATACATCCGCCGGTTCATATTCCCAGCCACCAAAAAAGCGCAGCTTAATGCGGGTGCCCGAGGTGGCATACACTTCACGTCGCTTAATCGCATCAAAGATCGACTCGCGAGTATTTTCCTCAGACCAGGCCGCGGCCAGACCAGAGGACACTAGCCGCCAGATCTTCTGTAGCTGATCCGCCATACGCTTTTCAGTGCGATCCACAGAGGGCTCGTCGTGGGCAAATTTGCCGAAGAAGTTATCTTCATTGGTCGTCGCCATGCCGGTGTGCGAATCGGTGCTGCCGATAATGCCAAACTTGAATGGGTTGGTGCCCAAGTTAGCCTCATGGCGCAGACCTTCGCGCAGCGCCGAGCGGGTATATTCGTACTGCAGCATCTCAGGCTCTTTATCTGTGCCCAAAGTGATATTGCCCTGATCCCAGGTTTCAAAGTCAGCAAATTCATCATCTGGAGACAGGTAAGGATGGGCTTCGCCGTCCCCTTTAACCTGGGTAGTTTCATAGACAGGTTCCCAGCGTGCGCGCTTGCGAGCATAGGAGGCATCTAGAGGCAGTCCATTCTCACGGTTCGGCGAGAACATGCGGCCATTACTCACATTACCGTTATGGGCAATGGCAAGTACCTCACCCCCAGTTTGCTTTTCGTAGTCTGCCAGAGCGTCCCACAGATCTTCCGGGTCACTGCTGTGCTGGGCGGAAAACGGCGTCATCTGTGATGCGGTCTCGGCGCCGTCTTTATAGATCACCACGCGGTGAAGATTGTCACCGGTGATCATGGAGGTCCACTCGTAACCGACAAAGGCGGTAAATAATCCCGGCTCATTGTATTTGTCCGCGACGGCAGAGGCCTCATGCCAAATAGAAGCGCGCAGGCTGTCCGGTGTTAAATACTCTGGCTCGCTAGTCTGGATCGCATCGGAGAATGCCAGGGCTAAGCTCATCATATCCCCCTGACGCAATAACTCTTTCCATTCCGTACCCATTTTCCATTCATCTAAACGGGGATCGTCGAGGGCCATCTGGGCATAAATACCCAGATACTCCGCATGATCTGTGACGGCTAAAAAGTCTAATGGGCGACGTAACTTGGCTGGCATGCCGTTATCCGCCTGAACTGTTTCACCCCGGGCAAACTTAAATGCCTGATCCTTGGTCAGTCGCGTCTGTAGAATATAGGCATCAGCAGACAGCTGAGAATGCAGATGTAAATCACCCCAGTAAAGATTGGTTAAGTTTTCTCTTACCGGTGTTGAGTAGAGTAGTTTTTGATCTGCCAACGTGGGTTCTGCGGCGGTGGCCGACAGACTGACTGCCAGTGCCAAGACGGCAAAGGTCGCAAAGGTCGAACCCTGAATCATTTTGTGCATTATTATTTTCCTTAACTAGAATTTTTTAACGCTATCGACTGCTATGCGCAACTAAAACATAAGCCCGCTACTTAATGCTTATAGGCAGAGAGCGGGGTGACAATTTCAATGAGGTTGCCATTGTTATCGCGAATAAACAGCAACCTAACTCCTGCCGCATCAAAGTCGGTTGGGGGTAACTCCAGCTCGACGCCGCGGCTGATTAATTCGGCAGCCACTGCATCCACATCGGCACTGCTAAAGGCGAGATGCACATAGCCGCGATCAGACATGGCGGTAAAGACATCTGGGGCGACTTTCTCCGACTGGAATTCTGTGGCGGTACCCACTACCTCGATCATAAAACCATTGGCGGCTATATAGCCCACGTCCACATCGTCGTAGCCTTCGATATCCCATTCCCGAACTACTTCAAAACCGAGAACCGAGTTGTACCATTCAATGGTGCCCCTGTAGTCGGCGGTGGAAATCATAATGTGGTCGGCGCGCATCAACGCCAGTGGGTTCGGTTTCGGTGAACTGTTTTTACCAGAAGTGGCTTTACTTGAACTGTCTTCAGCAAAAGCACCCGCAGTCATGCAAGACATGATCATTCCAATAACAATGGCTTTAAACATTTTTATTACCTCAGCTGATCGGAATTGATAATGTCAGTGCTGACATCCAGGTTCACATAGTCGTTGAGCAACTCGTGAAAACGCTGCACACGCTTTTCCTGATGCGTGAGCATGCAACCATTAAAGCCTCGAGAATTGAGTCCCTGCTGTTGGCTGGTGCCAATACTTAAATCCTGATCTGCCACATAGCCCACAGACTGACCATCGCCATAGACACTGTGACGGTTTTCAGCCCATTCCAATGGCATGGGGCCAATTGGGGTGATCACCTCAGTCATGCCCTCAATCGGGGGGGCAAGAACCCAGTGATGAAAGACGCATTTTTGCGCATCAGTGGGATGGGGTTCGGTGCGCAAGATCTGGCACTGTTCCGGAGACATGGTGATGGTGAGGTTGGGGAACAATGTACAGTGGAAATAATCCACTAACTGCTGATCGCTCATATTTTCATAGTTGGTGAAGCCACGCTCAGGCCCGAGACGGCGTTTGGCTGCCACTATGGCTTCGCGTATGTCACCCGTGTGGCCATTGAAGTCAGTAGGGTCTACTACCCAAGCGCGCGCCACTTCGTCCAGTGGGGAGGGTACTTCGCCGGTGTGGAATTCTGGATTGCGGGTGGTGGCCTGATGGCCTTTCATCCACATGGAGTTATGGCCGCTTTCATACATTTCAAACAGCGTGTCTGGCAGACCATCATTAATAAAGGTCGACAGTTCTGGATGAATGGTGGGCAGGTGATAACTTTCATTAAAATTGTCGCGAATAATTTTCCAATTAAAATTAGCGTCCGCTGACAGATACATGACGCGTATCCAGTTATCCAGACCGTAATCTTTAAGTCGCTCAGGTAGTGGTGCCAGCCATTCCAGTAGCGGTTTTACTTCTGGGTCCATGCAGTAAAAAATAAACGGCCCCCAGGTTTCGCAGCGCACCTCGCTGAGAGTCACTTTTCCACAGGGATCGCCATCGGGAAAATCATCAGGATCTTGGACATTCACCAATACGCCATCGGGAGAAAACTGCCAGCCGTGATAGCCGCAGGTTATGCGATCACTGCCGCCAATCTCACCCAGTACTAGGCGATTGCCGCGGTGGGGGCAGGAGTTGTAAAAGGCTCTAATGGAGGCATCCGCCTGGCGAATCATAATCACTGATTCGGTGCCCAGGTTATGACGTACGTAATCGCCCTCCTCTTCGAGCTCGGCAACCATACCACCGAGATGCCAAACCCTGGGCCACAGATGCTGATTCTCGCGGGCCATAAACTCTTGGGAAATATAGCGATCGGCGGTAATAGTGTCGCCCCGAACAGGAATATCAAATCCCTGAGCGTAGCGAGAGGTATCTGATGCTGCGGTCATAGTCTGGCTCTCTTTAAATGGCTCTCTTTAAATAGCTCTTGATAAAACAGCTCTTGATAAATAGCTCTGTGCAACAATAAAAGGCCAGCAAGATGCCAGCCTGTATTGCGCAGGATTACTTGGCGATAAGACCGCCATCAACCACCAGCTCAGTGCCGGTGACATAGCTAGCTTCATCGGAGGCCAGGAACAGCACACAGTTGGCCACTTCCACTGGATAGCCCATACGACCAAATGGCACGGTGGCGCCGAGCTTTTCAAACTCATCTGGATTATCGCGACGGGAGTCATTCTGAATATTGGTGTCGATCAAACCTGGATGCAGAGAGTTGCAGCGAATGCCGTCGGCGGCATGTTCCAGTGCAATGCTCTTGCTGAAGATTTGTACGCCGGCTTTAGCAATACCGTAAACCGAGACACCGGGAATTCCGCGCAACGCGGCAACCGAAGACATATTTACAATAGAGCCGCCACCAGAGGCGATCATTGCCGGTAAGGCTTTTTTACAGCCGAGGAAAACACTGCGAATGTTCACATCCATCTGCAGATCATAATCGGCTACGGAGTATTCGCTGATCGGTCGCATTACCGCGATACCGGCATTGTTAACCAGAATATCGAGACCGCCAAAGCGCTCTACGGTGGCGTCAATCACTTCCTGCCAGCGCTGCTCGTCGACCACATTTTGCTCCATGGTCAAGACCTCAGCACCCATGGCAGTCAGCTCTTTTTCAGCCGCAGCCAGGCCCACCAGATCTATATCGGTAAGTACCAACTTGGCGCCCTCTTGAGCAAAGCGCACAGCAGTGGCATGGCCGAGACCCGGGTTAGAGGCTGCACCGGTGATGATAGCTACTTTGTTTAATAATCTAGACATGGAATTTTCCTTTTTATATTTTTTATAATTTATTTAAATTCTGCTTTTAATTTTGTTCTTTTATTTTGTTCTTTAATGCTACTCGCTAAATCGCATTCCAGCCGCCATCCACCTCGAGCAAACTGCCGGTGGTAAATGACGATAGGTCGGAGGCGAGAAACATCACTCCATTGGCTACCTCTTCAGGAGTGCCAAGGCGCTTAATAGCATGTTTGGTGGAAAGCACTGAGAGGTCTTCAACCAGACTCACAACCAGGGGTGTGGCGACGTTGCCGGGACAGATTGCATTGATGCGAATATCGCGACCGGCATAGTCCACGGCTACTGTGCGAGTCAGTCCTGCCACGGCAAATTTGCTGGTCACATAGGGCGCGGCATGGGGGTAAGTGTTGCGGCTAGTGGCTGAGGCCATATTGACTATGCGACCACCGCCCTGCTTGAGCATTTGGCGAATTTCAGCCTGCATGCAGAGCCATACGCCTTTCAGGTTCACTGCAATAACACGGTCAAATTCGGCCTCGCCCACTTCATGGAATTCCTGCAATGGGGATGCGGTGCCGGCATTGTTAACCGCTATATCCAGACGCCCAAAACGCGCCACTAGGGCTGCCATCATCACGCCTACATCCGCCGAGTCACTGGCGTCGTTAAGCAGGCCAAGCACCTCAGTGCCGTCCTGCTGAAGGTTTTCAACTGCCTGATCCAGCGCCTCTTGGGAAATATCAGTGATGACCAATTTGGCCCCCGCAGCAGCAAATGCCTGGGCACAGGCGTATCCTAAGCCAGCTGCGGCTCCGGTAATCAGTACTACTTTGTCTTTAAAATCAAAAGTCATAATCGGTTTATTCTGGTTATTTTTAACAAAAGCCATTTATTAAAAGCTTTAAGTGGAATTGCCACCGTCGACCATAAAGACACCGCCGGTACAGTAGCTGCTGTCATCACTGCCCAAGAAGACCATCATATTGGCGATTTCGTCAGGCTGACCATAGCGACCCAATGGTGTCACAGCCTCAACCATGGCTCTAAAGTCACCGGCACCGGCGTCGGCAAAGCCCTCTTCAATAGACTCCATCATGCGCGTTTCCACTGCACCTGGATTAACTGTATTGACGCGGATACCGAATTGGGCCACTTCCAATGCAGCGCAACGCATCAGGCCAATCACGGCGTGCTTGCTGCTGTTGTAACCAGCGGTATTCGGTGAGCCCTGCACACCGGCACCGGAGGAAGTGATGATAACGCTGCCGCCCCCGGCATCGCGCATCACTGGCATAACATAGTGCAGACCCAACCAGACGCCTCGAACATTGACCGCCAATATCTTGTCGAGGTTGGCGACATCAGTGTCCATAATCGAACCAATCTTGCCCTCGACGCCAGCGTTGGCAACAAACACATCTATGCCGCCAAATCTGTCCACCGTGGCACGGACCATATTCTCAACTTGATCGGCGACAGCAACATCCACAGCGACACAGGCGCAGAGCTCAGAGCCAAGCTCGTCGACCAATGCCTGAGTGACCTCAGTGCCAATATCCGCGAGCATCACTTTGGCGCCTTCGCTGACAAACTTTCGCACTGCTGCTTGGCCAATACCGCCGCCAGCGCCAGTGATCAACACCACTTTGTTATCCAATTTCATATTTGTTCCTACCGTTAATTTTTTTTGTTAGATCTTCTACTGCCCGGGTATTTCACCGGCAGCCACCATGGCATCAAACAGCTCTGTGCCCAGTGGATTGCGGCGCAGACAGAGACCGCCGTTAACCTGTAAGTTTTCACCGGTCATAAAGCATTCATCGGAGGCCAGGAACAGCGCAGCGGCGGCTATATCGTCACTGCTGCCAATACGGCCCAGTGGATAGCAGCTTTCGAACTCGGCCAGCAGCGCAGCACTTTTTAACGGCTCTGCAGTCATCGGGGTATGGGTTAAACCGGGGGAAATACTGTTGGCGCGAATGCCTTTGGGACCATATTGGTTGGCGACACAGCGCACTAGGTGATCGGTGCCAGCCTTGGTGCCCATATAGGCGGCGTGGTCATCGAGCATAATATTGGCAGTGGCGGAGGAGATCTGAATAATCGAGCCACCGATTGCATCCATAGCCTGAATAAGCTTTTGCAGCCACAGAAAAGGCCCTTTGAACTGCAGGTCAATCATCTGGTCAAGCTGTTCTTCGGAGTTCTCTGCCAGCGGCACTAGCAAGCCCCATCCAGTGCTGTTAATGGCCACATCAATGCGGCCATGGCGCTCAACTACGGTGTCGATCATGTCAAAGATAGAGGCTTTTTTAGAGAAATCGCAGAGTACCCAGTCGCCATTAATCTCTTCGGCAAGCTTGCGCAATACCGCCTCATTGCGGCCTGAGACAACTACTTTGGCGCCCTCGGCGGCAAAGCGACGAGCCATGACCTGACCCATATTATCTTCACCGGCAGCACCGACTATGGAAACTACTTTTCCTGTGAAACGACCCATCAGAAACCCCTCGTGACAGCTATATTTGGTTTTTTTCTAATTACTATTTTTATTATGCTGCTTGCTCAGTTTGCCTGATAAATCGAAAAATCAGTACCACTGTATTTTACAAAACAGACATGTATGTTTCTTTTTGTAAAGACTATATTATCAATGGCCGCAGGCTGCAACTGGTTTGTCCTGAATCTGGCGTTGGATGAGCTGCTTTAAGCATTTAACCAAGGGCTTTTGATTGAGAGCTTTTTAGCCTGGGGTTAAAAGAACTATGTAGAGACTGATATTAAGATTGTTTTAATAAGAGAGGGAAAAATGAGCTGTAACAGTGGGGATTGGGCGGTATAGGGAGAGTATCGAGAGGATATTAAGAGTGGTGATTAGCAATGGACTGGAACAAACTAATTAGCGCGGGAAGCAGAGTGCCACCCGCGTCAGGCAGTTACTTTGCCATCAAATCCGCTTCTTTGTAGATATCGTGGAGAATCGCGGTCAGATAGGTCATCACTCGCTTAGCCCTGGCATTCTTGCGTGCCGACATATGGCTCAGAGCCATGCCTTTCATCAAAAACTGCACCATATCGTGGGCGCCTTCAAGTCGCGATACATTTTTCCAATGAGGGAAAACCGCTTTAACGGTATTAAGGAACTGTTTTTCAAAGTCTTTTTCTACTGGTTCAATAATCTGTCGCAGCTCAGCGTCAGTTCGCGAGGCGGCAAGCATCTCTTCATAGGCCAAAAATGATGGAAGATTGACATAGCGCCAGGCGGACTCTACAGATTCTCGGATTGCTTTATCGGTCAACTTGCTCTGCGGATCATCGATATCAGACATCAGGTCGCGGTACTCTTGCAGGCGCAAGACGTGGAGATAATCAATTACAGCGCGCATCACCGAAATACGTGATGGGAAGTGGTGCATCATGGCGCCGCGAGAGACACCGGCATAGTTAGCGATCAGTGCGGTGGTGGTATTGGCATATCCCAATTCGAGAAGACATTGAATGGTCGCCTCGAGAATCGCTGAGCGGGTCATTGCGCTCTTCTCAGCCTGCCATCCTTTTTCATTGCGCTGCGGCCGCTTGCTGCTGGTTGCCGCTACTTTTTTAGTTGCGCCCACTTTATCTTTTGCCGCAGTCATGTAATTTGTCCCTTAAGTTTTATTGTCGTATGCAGCATTAATAATATAAAAAACCATCAGCTGTCGGTATTTGCGGAGCATATAGAAAAACCCTCGGTATTACTACATAGAAAACAGGTTCAATTGTTTGCAATACTCGATTGTGAATAAGCTAGACAATCATCGCCACCGCCATTTTGGCTAAGGGCTTAACCAACTCTCTCATTTGACCCG
>Ga0115003_10000587_pt1 | contig 32180 bp, 31 predicted proteins | sample ArcticOcean_MG_C_7_FD_88736 | JGI IMG/M metagenome (GOLD analysis project Ga0115003, IMG submission 88736) | Marine microbial communities from western Arctic Ocean - ArcticOcean_MG_CB11_88 | ecosystem: Environmental > Aquatic > Marine > Oceanic | place: Arctic Ocean: Canada Basin | collected...
TAGACCGGATAGACCACATTGAACAAACCGCAACAGTGTCTGCCAGCGATTGCGGACGCCGGCTGGATCAAATTGCCGCCGAGCTATTTAGCGATTACTCGCGTTCGCGCCTGCAACTGTGGATTAAATCCGGAGAGCTAACCGTAGACGGCAAGCAGCAAACCCCAAAATTCAAACTGCTGGGTGGCGAAGTTATTGCGGTCTCAGCTCAATTAAAAGCCGAGGGCGATTGGCAAGCCGAAGATATTCCCCTGAATATCGTTTTCGAAGATGACAGCATTATCGTTATCAACAAGCCGACCAATTTTGTTGTGCATCCCGCCGCCGGTAATCGCGAAGGCACTTTGCTCAACGCGTTATTGTTTCACTGCCCACAGTTAGAGTCCGTGCCCCGTGCTGGCATCGTCCACCGTCTCGATAAAGACACCACCGGCCTAATGGTGGTAGCGAAAAACCTTGCCGCCCACACCGATCTGGTTGCTCAGTTGCAGGCGCGCACCGTCAGCCGCGAGTATGAAGCGGTAGTCAGTGGCGTAATGACCGGAGGAGGGGTGGTCGATCAGCCCATTGGCCGACATCCTAAGCAGCGAGTCAAAATGGCAGTGGTCAGAGATGGCAAAGAGGCCCGCACCCACTATAAAGTGGTCAAGCGCTTTGACGGCCATACCCATATTCGCTTAAAACTCGAAACCGGGCGCACCCACCAAATTCGTGTGCATATGGCCAGCATCAAATACCCGATTGTCGGTGATGATACTTACGGTGGCCGTTTCCGCATTCACAAAGGCGTATCTGATCAACTTCGAGATACATTGCAACAGCTGGAACGACAGGCTCTCCATGCCCGAGCACTGGGCCTAGTGCATCCGGCTAGCGGCGAGTACGTTAGCTGGGAGACCGAACTTCCTGACGATATGCAAAACCTCTTGGCCGCTCTTAAGGAAGGCTAGGCTAAAACAACAGGCTAAAACAACAGGCTAAAAGAATAGACTGTAAAGAACAGCGAGCCCCTGGGAGAAAAGTTATGCCAATCGATGTAATAACCCCCCAGTGGCCAGCGCCCGCCAATGTCGGCGCAGCCATCACCCTGCGCAGTGGCGGTTGCAGCAGCGTTCCCTTCGATCAGAGCAACCTTGCACTACATGTGCAGGATCAGCCTCAAGATGTTTTAGCCAATCGTCACAGCCTAGTGCAATCCCTCAGCTTACCGTCACAGCCCCTGTGGCTCGATCAAGTTCATGGCACTGACATTTTTTATGCCCCAGGAGTTTATGCACCAGAGTCTGCCGACACACCGCGAGCCGATGGCAGCTTCAGCGACCAAGCTGGTGCAGCCTGTGTTGTATTAACTGCAGACTGCCTACCGGTATTGTTCTGTGATCGTGCGGGCACTCAGGTTGCCGCAGCCCATGCCGGTTGGCGCGGACTTTGCGGCGGCATACTGCGTAAAACCGTCGCCACTTTTAAGCAATCACCAGACCAGCTGCTGGCCTATCTGGGGCCGGCGATTGGCCCTCAGGTATTTGAAGTGGGTGGCGAAGTCTTGCAGGCATTTCTCGATCAGGCGCAAAATCCCCAGCAGCAACAGGCCATAAACGCAGCCTTTAGCGCCCAGAGATCTGCAGAGGGTAAATATCTGGCCGATCTCTACGCCCTGGCACGGGCTGAATTGAGCGCCTCCGGGGTCAGCCAAATTTACGGCGGCGACTACTGTAGCTACAGCGATTCAGAGCGCTTTTACTCCTATCGACGGGAGCCAAAAACCGGTCGCAACGGATCGCTTATTTGGCTCCGCGGATAGCCTCTGTCCACAGCGTAAAATTCCTCTGATTTTCCCTCGGATAAGACTTGATAACAGGGGGGTGTTCCATTAGAATTGCCGCCCTCTCGCAGAGGCTATTGGCTTCAAGAAAAAAAGCGACGGAATCTGGCTGCTAACTAACTGATGCGGCCACTATAAATTGGAGCAGAACATGTACGCAGTAATCAAAAGTGGCGGAAAGCAGCATCGCGTAGTTGAAGGAGAGACCCTTCGTCTTGAGAAGCTGGATCTAGCGACTGGTGATAATATCGATTTTGAAGAAGTCTTGATGGTCGGCGAAGGTGCCGAAGTCCAGATTGGTGCTCCTCTAGTAGAGGGTGGCAAAGTGACTGCTGAGATCGTTTCTCACGGCCGTGGCGACAAAGTGAATATTATTAAATTCCGTCGTCGCAAGCACTCGCGCACACAACAGGGCCACAGACAGTGGTATACAGAAGTTAAGATTACTAGCATTAACGCTGGATAATCCCAAGAGGAAATAGCAATGGCTCACAAAAAAGCTGGTGGTAGTACTCGTAACGGTCGCGATTCAGAAAGCAAACGCCTTGGTGTTAAAGTTTTTGGCGGCCAAGCAATAAATTCAGGCAGCATCATCGTTCGTCAGCGTGGCACTAAATTCCACCCAGGCAACAATGTCGGTATCGGCAAAGATCACACACTGTTCGCAACTTCAGAAGGCGTTGTGCAGTTTGTTCAGAAAGGCCCGAAAAACCGTAAGTATGCAGAAGTGGTTTCCGCGTAGGTTACTACCACTTCATGTTAAAAAAGCCCCTACGTGGGGCTTTTTTTATGCGCGGGATTTAGCCCTAGACGCCCACGCAATGACACACAGCAACAGCAACTGTAAACTGATCCTATGAAATTCGTCGACGAAGCAACAATTAAAGTACAGGCAGGCAAGGGCGGCAACGGCTGCATGAGCTTTCGCCGTGAGAAATATATTCCCAAAGGCGGCCCAGATGGCGGTGATGGCGGTGATGGTGGCAGTGTGTTCCTGGTGGCTGCAGAGGGTCTCAACACCCTTATCGACTTCCGCTTCACGCGCCACTTTCGCGCGGAGAATGGCGAGCAGGGCCGCGGCTCCGACTGTACTGGCGCCGGTGGCGACGACCTGATCATGCCGGTTCCCGTGGGCACCACCGTGCTCTGCGAAGAGACCGGCGATGTGCTCGGCGACCTCACCGAGTTGGGTCAGCAACTCAAAGTCGCCCAGGGCGGTTTTCACGGCCTCGGCAATGCGCGCTTTAAATCCAGCGTCAACCGTGCCCCGCGACAAACCTCTCCCGGCAGTGACGGCGAGCTGCGCGAAATCAAGCTTGAGCTGAAAGTGCTCGCTGATGTCGGTCTGCTCGGTCTGCCCAACGCTGGCAAATCAACCTTTATCCGCGCTGTCTCGGCAGCCCGTCCAAAGGTTGCCAACTATCCCTTCACCACGCTAGTGCCCAACTTGGGCGTAGTGGGTATGAGCGGTGATAAAAGCTTTGTCGTCGCCGATATTCCCGGCTTGATTGAAGGCGCATCTGAAGGCGCTGGCCTGGGTATTCGTTTCCTCAAGCATCTGACGCGCACACGACTGCTGTTACATCTTGTCGACATGATGCCCTACGACGGCACCACACCAGCGGAAAACACCGTAGTGATCGAGCAGGAATTGGGTAAATTTAGCCCGACACTGGCCGAAGGTGATCGCTGGTTAGTGTTAAATAAAACCGATCTACTGCCGGAAGATGAAGTCGAGCAAGCCTGCAAAGACGTGGTTGAGACACTCAACTGGCAGGGCCCAGTATTTGTTATCTCGGCAATTTCAGCGCAGGGCACCAAAGTGCTCTGTGCCGCGATCATGGATTACATCGACGGTCATCGCGATCGCGAAAATATCGATCCAACACTGGCTGTGGCCGTGGAAGAGCGCCGTCAGCAAATCCAAGCCGAAGCCCGCGAACGCATCGAAGGACTGGCTGAAGCCCGACGTCTGGCCCGCCTGGGTGGCGAGCAGATCGAAGGTGCCGAGTTCGATGAAGAGTTTGAAGACGAAGATGATGATGACGACAACGATGTTGAAGTGGTTTACGCAGAGTAGGATCGGTAAATCCCTAAAGCAGGTATAACGAAAGTAGCTAGGAGTTTAGCTAGGAGCGTAGCTAGGTATGACAAGAGCAATCACCCAAAATGCACAGCGCCTAGTCGTTAAGATTGGCAGCGCGCTGCTGACCAATAATGGCGCCGGTCTCGATCGCGACGCCATCGACGGTTGGGTTGAGCAAATCGCTCAGCTCTTGGCTCAGGGTAAAGAAATTGTTTTGGTCTCCTCAGGTTCAATTGCCGAAGGCATAGTGCGACTCGGCTGGAAAACCCGTCCCGATAGCATTCATGAACTTCAGGCCGCGGCAGCAGTGGGCCAGATGGGTCTGATCCAAACCTATGAGAGCAGCTTTCAACGCTTCGATCGCCTCACCGCACAAATACTCCTCGACCACGACGACCTGGCCAATCGCCAGCGCTATCTCAATGCGCGCAGCGCCCTACAGACCCTAATCAAATTGCATGTACTGCCCATCGTCAACGAAAACGACACCGTGGTCACCGATGAAATTCGCTTTGGCGACAATGACAGTCTCGCCGCACTGGTGGCCAATCTAATTGACGCCGATCTGCTGGTGATCCTCACCGATAAAGACGGCCTCTATAGCGCCAATCCCGATCTCGATTCGAGCGCCCAGCTGATCAGTGAAGCCATGGCCGACGACAGCTCTCTCGACGCCCTAGCCGGTGGCAGTAACAGCAGTCTTGGCCGAGGTGGTATGGTCACCAAATTGCAGGCAGCGAGGCTCGCAGCCCGCTCTGGTTGCAACACCGTGATTGTTGGTGGACGCAACAGCGGCATATTGACCGCAGTTACTCAGGGTGTCGAAGTCGGCACATTACTCACCGCCTCACAACAGCCCCTCGCCGCGCGCAAGCAGTGGCTGGCGGGACATTTGCAAGTCAAAGGGCAGCTAGTGCTCGACGCCGGTGCCGTCAAAGTGCTACAGCAACAGGGTCGTAGCTTATTAGCCGTGGGTGTGACCCAGGTCAAAGGGCAATTTACCCGGGGTGACTTGGTCAGCTGCGTTGATGCTGATGGTCGTGAAATTGCTCGTGGGTTGGTAAACTACAACTCTGCCGAAGCCGCTCGTATCCAAGGCCAAGGCACTGAGTATATAGCTGAAATTCTCGGCTATCGTGAAGATGACGAGCTTATCCATCGCGATAATATGGTTGTCAGCTAGGGTCTTCACGACTTAACCATAGACCTATCTCTGCCGTTATTACTCTCAACCGATGCTCTGTTTTCTATGACTTGCATCAACGAATCTTTCGCACCCGTTGAAAATTCACAGCAAGCCCCCACCTAAAATACTAAGCAAGATAAAAAATTATTCCGAGGTATGCCATGCGAATCGAAAAGCTGACTAATCAACTGCAAAGTGCCCTAGCTGACGCCCAATCCATTGCCGTGGGCAACGACCATTCCGCCATAGAACCATTGCACCTGCTACTGGCACTGCTAAATCAGCAGGGCGGCAGTGTGCGACCAATTCTCAACCGCGCCGGCTTTGATGTGGGCGGCCTGCAAGCTGATCTCAATACACAGCTCGACAAACTCGCCAAGATCAGCTCCCCCACCGGCGAAGCAAATCTATCCCAAGATCTTAGTCGCCTATTAAATATGGCCGACCGAAGCGCCCAGAAAAAGGGCGACCAATTTGTCTCCAGTGAAATTTTGCTACTCGCCGCCCTTGAAGATAAAAATTTACTCGGCAAAAGCCTCGCCAAGTTTGGTGATGTGAATAAAGCCAAAAGTGCCATCGAGTCAGTTCGCGGTGGCGAGCAAGTTAACGATGCCGATGCTGAAAGGCAGCGTGAAGCCCTGGATAAATACACCATCGACCTCACCGAGCAGGCGGAATCCGGCAAACTCGACCCAGTGATTGGTCGCGACGACGAAATTCGCCGCACCATTCAGGTTTTGCAGCGCCGCACCAAAAACAACCCCGTCTTAATCGGTGAACCCGGTGTCGGTAAAACCGCCATCGTCGAAGGCCTGGCCCAGCGGATTATCAATGGCGAAGTGCCAGAGGGCTTAAAAAATAAACGCGTATTGACCTTGGATCTCGGCGCACTCTTAGCCGGTGCAAAATTCCGCGGTGACTTTGAAGAGCGCCTAAAAGCCGTGCTCAAAGATCTCTCCAAGCAGGAAGGACAGATCATTCTGTTTATCGACGAGATCCACACCATGGTCGGTGCCGGTAAAGCCGAGGGCGCCATGGATGCCGGCAATATGCTCAAGCCAGCCTTGGCCCGCGGCGAACTCCACTGTGTCGGTGCCACCACCCTGGACGAATACCGCAAGTTTATTGAAAAGGACGCCGCCCTCGAGCGCCGCTTCCAAAAAGTCTTAGTCGAAGAGCCCAGCGAAGAAGACACCGTCGCCATTTTGCGCGGCCTTAAAGAGCGCTACGAAGTCCACCACGGTGTCGAAATCACCGACAGCGCCATCGTCGCCGCCGCCAAACTGTCCCAGCGCTATATCACCGACCGCCAACTGCCGGACAAAGCCATCGACCTAATCGACGAAGCGGGCAGTCGCATTCGCATGGAAATTGACTCCAAGCCTGAAGAGATGGATCGTCTTGAGCGGCGCTTAATCCAATTAAAAATCGAGCGCGAAGCAGTCAAAAAAGACAAAGACGAAGCCTCGCGCAAGCGCCAGCAAAAGCTCGAAGACGGTATTGCCGAACTGGGTGCCGAATACGCCGACCTCGAAGAAATCTGGAAAGCCGAAAAAGCCTCCATGCAGGGCGCAACCCATATTAAAGCCGAACTTGAGCAAGCCAAGGTCAACCTTGAAGCCGCCCACAGATCGGGCAACCTCGAAAAAATGGCGCAGATTCAATACAGCATTATTCCCGAATTAGAAAAGCAATTGGCCGGCGCCAATAGCGAAGCCCAGGTTGAAAAGCGCCTGCTGAGAAACAAAGTCACCGAAGAAGAGGTGGCCGAAGTGGTCGCCAAGTGGACCGGCATACCAGTGTCGAAAATGCTCGAAGGCGAGCGCGATAAACTGCTGCGTATGGAAGATTCCCTGCACCAGCGAGTGATGGGCCAGAGTGAAGCCGTCGTCGCCGTCTCTGACGCCGTGCGCCGCTCACGTGCCGGTTTATCCGATCCCAATCGCCCCAATGGATCCTTCCTGTTTCTCGGCCCCACCGGCGTCGGCAAAACCGAACTCTGCAAATCTCTGGCTGAATTTTTGTTCGACAGTGAAGAGGCCATGGTGCGCATCGACATGTCTGAGTTTATGGAAAAACACTCCGTCGCCAAGCTGATTGGCGCACCTCCCGGCTATGTGGGCTATGAAGAGGGCGGTTATCTCACTGAAGCCGTGCGCCGTCGCCCCTACTCAGTATTACTGCTGGATGAAATCGAAAAAGCCCATCCCGACGTCTTCAATATTTTATTGCAGGTACTCGATGACGGCCGTTTGACCGATGGTCAGGGCCGCACTGTCGACTTTAAAAACACCGTGATTGTGATGACCTCCAACCTCGGCTCCGACGTCATTCAAATGCTCGCCGGTGAAGAGAACTACGAGGTGATGAAATCTGCGGTCATGGATGTAGTCAGCAGTCATTTCCGCCCCGAATTTATCAACCGCGTCGACGAAGTAGTGGTATTCAACCCTCTAGCCAAAGACCAACTCCGCGGTATTGCCAGCATCCAGCTCGATCTACTGGGCAAACGCCTGGCTGAACACGAGCTGCAACTGACCCTCAGCGACGAGGTATTGGACAAGTTACTCGAGGCAGGCTTTGACCCAGTCTACGGCGCCCGACCCCTAAAGCGAGTGATTCAGCAGCTGATTGAAAACCCCCTGGCCCAGAGTATCCTCTCCGGCCAATTTGCACCGGGGGCAGAGATAAAAGGGCAGTTGCAAGAGGGGCTGGTGGTATTTGGTTAAGCTGTGCTAGTGGCTAGTGGCTAGTGGCTAGTGCGGGCGGATTTATAAGTAGGTGGCATGGCTGTATTTTTTATATTTGCTAGGTTAGTGGTTGTCTCTATCCACCCAATTCTCATAATTCAATCCATTTACCCGTGAAAACTCGCGAACATTGTCGGTCACTAAAATTGCACCTACTGCGATGGCATGGCCCGCAATGAGTGTGTCGTTATGTCCGATCGGGGTACCTACTGATTCAAGCTCTTTTTTAATCAGAGTAGAGTGCTCAACGGCCAGTTTATCCCAAGCAAGAACAGCATCGAGCCGCTCCACAAACTCAGATACTATGCCCGCCATCTTTGGACTGGCCTTCTTGTTAGCAGCACCAAAAGTAAGTTCAGCATAAGTGATCGCGGACACCACGACTGGGTGCCCAGCTTGTGCCGTTCGTTGTAATTTTTCGAGCAAATATTCGGGCTTTTTCCGTATCAAAAAACTACAGATATTGGTGTCCAGTATATAACTTACTTTAGTCATCGAAATTAACTCGTCCATGTTGTATGACCTGTTCTCTTTCCTTAAGAAAATCACTATCGGCGGCAGGCGTCCTCGCAAAACTCAACCAAGTCGCGCGGAGTGGAGTAAGGATAATTGAATTACCCTCACGGCGAACCTCGACCTCTGAGACGCCTTCGAATTCGAGCTCTTTCGGTAACCTTATCGCTTGGTTACGGCCATTTTTAAATATGCTTGCAGTTGCCATTGTGTCGACCTCTTTTGTTTCTTATAAAGATTATAAAGTCGCGCTGGCATATGTCAAGCATAGGCCTTTAGGTCAAGGTAAGAAATGGAGGTATTGGACAAGTTACTCGAGGCAGGCTTTGACCCAGTCTGCGGCGCCCGACCCCTAAAGCGAGTGATTCAGCAGCTGATTGAAAACCCCCTGGCCCAGAGTATTCTCTCCGGCCAATTTGCATCGGGGGCAGAGATAAAAGGGCAGTTGCAAGAGGGGCTGGTGGTATTTGGTTGGGCTATTTAGGTGGCAGGTGGCAGGTGGCAGGTGTACGGCTTTATAAATAGCCAACCAGCGGATCGCCACCGGAATAGTCTGACAGACTGGCCAGGGAATCGATAAACAGATGAAATAATTCCGCCTGGGACGATACATCCAGCTTGGCGTAGCTATTCTTGCGGTGCAACTTGACCGTCTCCGGCGAAATGCTCAATCGCTCAGCAATTGACTTGGTCGAATGACCATGGAGAAAAAGCTGCACCACCTGAGTCTCTCGAAGGGTCAAATAAGCCGTGCCAAAATGCTTTAAGGCACTATCCAACTGACCCGGCAGCTTATTCTCAGCTAACTGTATCACGACACTTTCGGCAGCCCAATGTAGCCTACAAACCGTCTCTATTACCTCGGTAATATCTTCCAATAGGCTGATCTGAGCGGGGCTAAAGCGCGCTGATAAGGTCTGTCGGCCCATAGAGATATTGATAAATTGATTCGCGGAGAGATGGACAATAAAGCCCAGCTCGTCTTTGATTTTTGTGTATCTGAAATAGCTGCGGTAATACTCTGTCTTCTCAAAACCACTGGGTGCCAAGTCAGACAATCGATGCAAACCACCGGCATGATCATCTACCGCCGCCCGGTAAAATGGTTCAATCAAAAACGCTCCGTTGACGAACTGATCGATCTGCCTCTCGGTTTCAATAGGAGAAATATCATTGTAGATAATCAGCGGTTTTTCATTGTGACGATAATGCAAGATCACCGCATTATTAAAAGGCACCAGGCTTTTGAGCATGCGCACCAACACAGAGGGCAGCCGCTCGCTGCCAATCTCGGGCATGACGGCGGCTAGTTGGTTGCTAAACTCGCGAAGGCGGGTCACAATAAGCTGCTCCAGATTGACAGCCCACTAAAGGCCGCCGGTGGACTAGTCCTGTTTTTGGAACTGAGCCGCGTCAACGAACATCAGTCGCACAACCAGATTCTCTGTCGACGGCTCCATAGCCATCATCATGACATTGACATTGCCTTGGATCTCGACACCAGAGGGAAGATTAAACACAATGCCGCCAGTGGCCTCATTGGTTAAGGTACGCAGCTCCTTCAGGTCTTTATCCTTGCGCACTTCAGTCTGAAACTTCTGTAACATGGCATTCAGCGACAGCTCAAAATTAGGGAAGTTAAACTGACCCTTGTATTCACTGCGATCCAGTTCCAGCTTGATAGGAATCTTAACGCCGCTTTTTGCACCGGTCAGTTCACCAGAGCCAACCGAAGTGCCTTGCTTAAGCTCTTTAAACAGCTTCTTCGCATTCTCAGGGCTTTGGTTTTTAAAGCCGGCCACCAACAGATTGGCGCCGAGATTAAAGAGCTTGCGAGCATCGATATTGATACCCTGTTGTTCAGTCTGTGCTTCAGTCTGTGCTTCAGTCGGTGTGTCAGTCATAGTCGGCTACTAAAATAGTTAGTTAAAAAATGAGTTAATGATCGCTAAACCTTGAATCGCATGACTCTACCGCAAAGCCAGTGCAAATGTAATACCTGAATGAGTCATCGGATTAGCCCTCAGCGTCGTATAAAACCCTATCCCGTCAAAGGTCTCCGCATGACAGCTAGTATCTCAGCGCCAAATTCTCTCCCAACCCCTGTAGTCACTGACTTAAACTCCAGCGAACGGTCTCGCGTTGTGGAAATGGCCTGGGAAGATCGCACACCCTTCGAAGCCATCCAAGGCCTGTTTCAGCTGAATGAATCCGCCGTCATCTCATTGATGCGCCGCACCCTCAAGCCGCGGTCATTTCGCCTCTGGCGCAAGCGTGTCACAGGTCGCAAAACCAAACATCTGCAACTGCGCTCACCAGAGGTCAGTCGCGGTTACTGTCCCACCCAATACAAGCGCGGATAAGAGGCCACCAATAATGAGATCCCTTCGCCACAATATTCTCGTCAGCTGCCTAAGCCTCTTTTTAATCCCCACCACCATAGCCCTAGAGCCACTTATGACCGATCGCTTTGACGCCGACCCACAGCTGCGCTGGTCTTACGTCAGCGATCAGGTCATGGGTGGCGTATCCGAAGGCCGAGTCGCCTTTAAAGAAGAGCAGGGCCAACAGTTTGCCCATATGACCGGACAGGTCAGCACCGAGAACAACGGCGGTTTTATCCAGCTGCGCAAAGCAATCCCCAAGAAAACCATCGACACCGCCACCGGCGCCTACCTGAAAGTCCGCGGCAATGGCCAGCAGTACTACCTGCACCTGCGAACCTCAGGAACATTGCTGCCCTGGCAGTACTATCAAGCAAGCTTCACCACCACAGACCAGTGGCAGATCATTAAAGTGCCCCTCACAGCCTTCAGCCGCTCCGGTAACTGGCTCAGCAAAGCGGTCAAGCCCAGCTCTATCCGCAGTATTGGCATAGTTGCCTTCGGTCGAGACCACAGTGCTGACATTCAAATCGCAGAGATCGGTTTTTATTGATCTGCGTCTAGTTTAGGGCTAGCTAAAACCAATATATTCCCAGTATATCAACTTTGTTTCTGTATTGAGGTGCGCAGGATCAATTGCGTATTGTTTTTGTACAGCAGTCACCGGTGGCAGAAAATGTCAGAAATAAAGCAATTCCATACATGGGGAGGCGATTCTAGTGACCGGGTTGTCGACCTCATCGATACCTCCCAAAATGTACCTTTACCCTCTTCTTGGGCTTTAGAGCCCCCAGATCCTTATTCAGAAATTGAGTTTGGCTACTATTCACACCTTTCTTCAGCCAAAAACTTACCTGAATTTGAATACAAAATTAAGCAATCTATCAATGATCTGGGTTTTCAGCAATTTTCGTACTTTAGGTCTGATGGTGGAGCGGGTGATTCGGAAAAGTTAGTCGCGGTTTCACAAGATCTCGTTGCCGACTATTTTAATGAATGCTTTTTCGAGCATGATCTGATACTGCCCTATGTAGACAGTAATACGGCACCTATTTATCAGTCAACCTTACATGATTATGCAAAGAATGCTCCATTCGATATTGGTATGACACAGATGATGAAGGCTATCTGTAGTCTAAATAAATCTCATGGTTATCACGACTTTTATAACACTCTAGCTAAAGCGAAGAGTGGCACTGGAAACGTTGTATTGTCGGTGACCATCCAAGGCTGTAGTCCCTTTGAGCTAAGGCGAATTGTTCGAGGTTCCGAATCGACCCTGCAACTTCTCTGCGAAGCCATTGATTTTGTAGCGTCGCGCAAGTTTCCAAATACCTTGTTTGGCAGTGCAAAAACTGATGAAAAACCCCGCTTTATCATTAACCCAAAGCCTTTAGGAGTGCTAGATACCTTAGCCAATAAGGATTTAAATATTTCACAGGTCGCAGACCATTTGAATATTAGTGTTGTAATGGCCAACAAGCATCTTGAAGTCGCGCGTAAGGCTTTTGGAGCACGAACAAACTATGCTGCGATTAAAAAAGCGATACTAAGTGGACTTATTTCCTATTAAATAATAATTTTATAAAAGCTACAGGGAGGTAGTGAATTGATTATATCTATAGAGTCTAAAAACGAAGAGCCTCAAATTAAGGAGGCTATAAATGTAGATTTTAACGATAACGTTTTTCGAACTAATCCTTATCCAACCTGCGAGCATATGCGCCAATTTGACCCTGTCTGCCAGGTGAAGCCTGATGATATGTGGGCGGTCAGTCGAGCATGTGATGTAGAATTTATCCTTTCCCATCCAGAGCTTTTCTCGTCTACAGGCATTGATCTAGCATACAACTCTAAATGGCTAAAGCCCGAGTGTAGAGTGCCGCGGCCTGTCATTGCACAAGACCCACCTGATCACAGGCAATATCGTAAAATCGTTAATGGAGCATTCGCATCTCAGGCCATGCAATCAATGGCGCTTCTAATGAAATCTGTAGCGAAATCATTGACACCTAGCTTGATGAAAGATGCCCCAGTAGATTTTGTTCAACAGTTTGCCTATCCCTACATCGCTGGAATTATGCGAAATATTGTTGGGTTAGATGATCAGCAGAGCTTGGCAGAGATAAAGGAATGGGTTGAACTAGAAGAGCAAGTCACATTCAAACGGCCATCTCAAGGATTTATAGATGCCTACGAAGCGGTAACGATTAGACAGCATAACAACTATCTAAAAGTCTTTGAGGAAAGAATAAAAAATCCAAGAGGTGACTTGGTGACCGAACTGGTAAATGCCGAAGTGGATGGCAGGAAACTATCCAATAAACAGCTTTTTGGCTTGATGAGTTTGATTATGTCGGCAGGCTTCTCCACCGGTGTGCAAATGTTAAATAATGGTGTAATTTTACTTTCCCGCCGTCCCCAATTGATCAAGCAGTTGGCTGCTGATATTAGTCTAGTCCCGGATTTTGTCGAGGAGTTACTGCGCTTTAGTCCATCCGGCTCCTGCATCATGAGAATTACTACTCAGCCAGTCGATATAGCAGGTATCACCATTCCTGAAGGGGAAATGGTGATGGCCTTGCTAGCGTCTGCTAATCGTGATCCAGGTAGGTTTGACCAGCCTGATAAATTTGATATTTACAGATCTGATCTACAGCAGCATATGAGCTTTGGTCATGGTATCCACAGTTGTGTAGGCGCAGCCTTAACCAGACTCGAACTTACGATTGCCTTTGAAAGCTTGATTGAGGATTTTTCAAAATTCGATTGTCCTCCTGATGATCAGTTGGCCTGGGAAAAATCATTTTTTGTTCAAGGTGTATCCGAATTGCCGACTACCTGTCACCCATACTAAATAACAAAGGAGTATTTATGAAAAGGATAAAAATTTCACACCTCTTAATAATATGTTTGTACTGCTACAAGCAGCTCTATCGCTTTTTCAAAAACTGAGCCAGAAGGTTTTTATCCGAGTGGTTTGGAAGAAATAATCGTAACCGCTCAAAAGCACCCTGAGTCGATGCAAGATACTCCCATCGCCATGTCGGTGTTGAGTTCAACTCAGCTTGATTTACAAGGCATAATTGATCTAGGCGGTTTGTCTTCAGGGATTATTTCATCGCTACGCATAATGCCAATTGGAAGCACTCCATCAAACCTTATTATCTCTATTCGTGGCAATGCCCCCTCTGATGTCAGCGAAGTCACCCGAGACGGTTCTGTAGGAATCTATTTGGATGGGGTCTATCTTGCCCGTTCTCACGGTTTTGGTTTGGAGTTACCCGACCTTGAGCGTATTGAAGTCTTGCGTGGCCCCCAAGGAACATTGTTTGGGCGCAACTCAATCGCTGGTGCGGTGAGTCTGATATCAAAGAAACCCTCCGGTCAATTAGGTCTGAAACAGATTATCAGCATGGGTCGCTTTAATGAACTTAGAACGGTTACGCGGCTGGACCTGCCGGAAATGGCTGGGTTAAAAATCAAATTTGATTATTTGCACTCAGAGCGAGATGGTTGGGTTAACAACACTGCACCAGATCAGTCTGATTACATTGCCTATAACAAAGATGGCGGTAAGCTAAGCGTTAATTGGCAACCCCGGGATCAGCTCTCTGTGGATTATAGCTACGACAATTCTAATATTGAGATGGTGCAGAAATATATGCAGTTCTATAAGGATAATCTCGGTAGTTTTGGTGATGAACCTGATCGACTCACTGAAACTCGATTGCCTGTTAGCCCTTTAAAGCCACCTGTCGTCGAACAGCTACAGCTCCGTTGCCAATCAAAAGTACAGCGACAGAAACTAACGCTGGATGGGGGAGGCTGATCGAAAGGTGTGGTAAAGCAGATATTTCCCAGCAAAATGATCCTAGTATAGGTAAGAAACTCCTGAGCAGTTTAGGTCACTCACTTAGGCTAGGGTTAAGTACATATGGATAATATACTAAGAATGTTTTTGCTTTGTAATAGGGCATAAAACTTGTCTCTATAGCCCGCGAATAGGGCGGCTGTGGAACTCTTTACGGAATAACCGGCCCTCCTATGTCATGGCAGATTAGTTCAGTTTATGTACACTTCGCTGCAGCGGGTTGACTCATATTATTTATAATAAATATTGAGTCACTAGAGTTGACCTGCATCATGGATAGAGTCCCTGAAATGGGGTTGCAATAGCCTACTACTTTTTAGAGTGTAGTGATTGCTTTAAAACAGTGGTTATGCGGAGGGCACTAGTATGCTCAGTAAGTCGGATAAATTAAATATCATCAAGCGCGTTTATAACAGTTTAAAATCCTCAGTCGTCTCGCATCACTTTGTCGCCGGTGAGCGGCTCAATATTGAGACCCTTGCTGAAGACCTGCGAGTCAGTATCACGCCGGTTCGGGAAACCCTGTTACGACTGGTCGCCGAGGGTCTGATTATCAATGTGCCGAAGATGGGTTTTTTTATGCGAACACTGTCTGAGGCAGATATTCGCGATCTCTATGAGATGAATCATATATTGACCGCCTGGTCGATGAGTCAGCTGATCAGCGATAGGGTTCCAGGGCTAGTACTTGGCATGCCGGAATTGGTTGCACTGCACAAGAAACTCAGCATCGCCGATGACCCGACAGATGAGGTAATTGCCGATTCGTCCGGTGCGATTTTTGAATACTGCGCACGACGTTCAGGTAATCTTGAAATTGTTGAGCGGATCAAAAACATGAATGACCGGCTCAATCACACCCGGGTCTGCGAATCGAGAATGGAGCTAACACCGGTTATTCAATTAATTGAAATAGCCAAGGAAGGTGTTAGTGGCAATTGTAAAGATTTAAAAAAGCTATTTGACCATCAGTATAGTCGCAGTGTCATGCTGCTTCCCCATGTTATGCGCCAGCGAATTTTGCCCGTGATCAGGGTCGAGGACGAATCTGTGGTGAATGCTGTGGGTGTCTTGCGTGGTACTACTATTGCCCGATAAATCCGGGTTGCCGCCGATATTTCTAGCCTGGTTTTCCTGCTGCTAGCCAACCTTGCTTGACAACTTTCCTGCACTGATAAATGATTAGCCAGACTGTACATTTGAGCAGAGTTGAGTACAGATGGATTCAGATAATTTTAACAACCACAGCAGGTATTTTTATGACGGACACAGCAGCGCGTAGCACCCAAGGACGAGGCCATCTATACGGCAGTATATTAGACACCATTGGCGATACGCCCTGTGTCAAAGTTAATACACTGGCGCCGTCTCATGTCTCTCTCTATGTTAAAGCCGAATTTTTTAACCCTGGAGGGTCGGTCAAAGATCGCCTCGCCATCAGTATTATCGAAGAGGCAGAGCGCAGCGGTGAGCTGAAGCCCGGTCAGACGGTGATTGAGGCAACCAGTGGCAATACCGGTATTGGCCTGGCAATGGTCTGTGCGGCCAAGGGTTACCCCTTTATTGCCACCATGCCCACCAGTGTCTCCATTGAGCGACGCAAGTTGATGCGCTTCTTGGGTGCCAAGGTCATTTTGACCCCGAAAGCGGAAAAGGCCATGGGCTGTTACATCAAGGCAACGGAACTGGCTGAGGCCAATGGTTGGTTTTTAGCCCGTCAATTTGAAACTGATGCCAATGCAAAAATTCATGCCAATACTACGGCACAAGAAATTCTCAATGATTTTAGCGACAGTGCTCTGGATTACTGGGTGACTGGTTATGGCACCGGAGGAACCTTTTCTGGTGTAGCTCAGGTGTTGCGTGAAAAACGCCCGGAGACTCAGATTATTCTCAGTGAGCCGAGCAGTGCTCAGCTGATTAAAAGTGGCAGGGTGCAAGAGCGCACCGCGGATGGCTCACCTGCGGGCAGTCATCCGGCCTTTCAGCCCCATCTTGTTCAGGGCTGGACACCAGACTTTATTCCTCAGGTACTACAGCAGTCGATCGACGCTAAGCGCTTTGATCAGCTGGTGCCCATCGATGCCGAAGAGGGTATTGCTGCCTCTCGGGCGCTGGCACAAAAAGAGGGTATTTTTACCGGTATTTCCGGTGGCTGTACCTTTGCTGTGGCCTTGCAACTTGCTCAGACCGCCAAGCCCGGCACTGTGATTCTATGTATGCTGCCAGATACCGGTGAGCGCTACCTGACGTCACCACTGTTTGAAGGTGTAGGCGAAGACATGGATGCCGATGAGCTGGCTCTGTCGCTGTCGACACCCAGTTTCCACCTCAACGAATAGCGTCACCTAGTCGCACAGCTGTCACCCAGGTGACAGCTACTTACCGCGCTATTTACCGCGCTGTGCAAAAGCCTCTAGCTGCGCTGCAGTGGCTGGAGGCTGATGGTCAGCCTTCCACTGACTGTAGGGCATGCCATAAATCGCTTCCCGAGCTTGGTCATGGGTTAGATCAAGGTTCTGTTCCTGTGCCGCCGCTAGATACCATTTGCCGAGACAGTTGCGGCAAAATCCCGCCAATATCATCAGGTCTATATTCTGCACATCTTTGTTGTTGTCCAAATGCTCTAATAATTTTCTAAAGGTTGCGGCTTCGAGTTCGGTGGTGGCGCTGGTCATAATATTGCCTCTAACAAAAAGTGGGATATTACTGGTGAAGGTGGATGGATAAGTTTGGCGGATAGTTTAGCGGATAATTTAGCGGATAGTTTAGCGGATAGTTTAGCGCCTTTAGAGGTGCAGCGGCAGTCAGACTAAAAATACGTCGAGCGGAGGTGTTGGCGGGTTTAAGCGGATACCCTGACGCCATGCTCGACCAATGCTGATGTACCATTAGGTCAAACTCAGCAGTACCTAGGTGCTGGAATAGAAGAATAACCTTAAGGGGACAACCGCATGACTGTGAAAAAATTATTACTGATTGGCCTAATGGCCACTCTGGCCGCCTGTAGCTCTGAAAATCAGAGCGTTTCTGAGCCCACCGTCGCTGCGGTTGATTCAACGCCAGGTCTGGCCGATGGTGCCTATGCTCTGATCTCCGTGGATGTCACTGAAGACGGCGAAGTGTCGAGCTATCTGCGGGATCAAATGAAAATCTATAGTCAAGATCGCTTTATGTTTGCCTTTTACAACCACCTCACCGACAAGGTCGACGCTGGCACGGGTTACACGCACTGGGTTGATGGTGTGTTGGTGGAAACACCGATCGCCAATCAGGACGGTGGACTTAAAGACCTCAGCTTTGATCTGACCATTACGCCAACAGAGGCGGGCTTTACCCAGAGCCTGAAAGGCATGAAATACGGCGAACGCAGCGTCAATATGGTTGAACAGTGGAAAACCCTCTCCACGGAAACTACTATCTTTGATGGTCTCTGGCAGCTGGAAAGCCGCTCCTCTGAGGCGGACGACTGGACCGATTTTGCCGAGATGAAGCTTATCGGTGGCGGCCACTTTATCTTTTTCCAAAGCCTGTTAGCGGATGGTGAAGCGGTTAAGCACTTTAGTTTTGGTTCTCTGCAAGTAGACCCCGCGGGTCATGTTGTCGAGACCGGTATAACCAGCACCATCGAAGGTCAAGCGGGCACCGCGTTTAAGCTCAATATGCAGATGATCGATGATAACCATATGAGCCAGTCGTTTGAGATGAACGGCGCTGTTGTTACTCAAACCTACGTTAGAATCTAAAGCGCAAAACCTATCTATCTATCTATTTATCTGCAATTTGCCTGAGCCATCGCGGCTCAGGTATTTTCCTTCCTGGCATTACGGTTTTTTTAAAACTTTTCTTATTTTAAGTCATTGGCGTCTAATTTTTAGTGCAAGACACCTGCTGTCGATGCCGTTTCCTGCGTGAATATCTATATGGGCCTACATTTTTCTCCGCTGAGGTGGGAGACTTTGCGGATTCTTACCGCAGAGGGTGACTGGGCGCTAAAAAGAGCAAGAGCCAAGTAAAACTGAATGTGACTTAAGTTACTTGAGCCCTGGGCTTGCGGAGGGTTTAGTGACCCGCGAACCTGACTAACCATCAGTCATTTAAGGCCTGAACGATCATGATAGCGGACATACCTTCGGATGAAACCGGTCGTCTAGGCGCTCTGCGAGAGCTAAATATTCTCGACACAGAAGCGGAAAAAGAATTTGATGAATTGACTGCCCTGGCGGCACAAATTTGTTTGGTTCCTATCGCACTAATCTCTCTGGTGGACGAGCGACGTCAGTGGCTAAAGTCACGGGTTGGGCTCAATCTCAGTGAAACCTCACGGGATGTGGCCTTCTGTGCTCATGCCATCCTCCAACCCGACAATCTTCTGGAAGTATCGGATACACAGCTAGATGCAAGGTTCTCCTGCAACCCCTTGGTTTTGGAATGTCCGAAAATTCGCTTCTATGCCAGCGCACCACTGATTGCCCCCAGTGGCCATGCATTGGGCACCCTCTGTGTGATCGACTATGTTCCGCGGCAGCTCTCCGAGATCCAGAAAAATGCTCTGGCGGTGCTTAGTCGCGCCATTGCCCAGCAAATCGAACTGCGCAGAAATTTACAGCGGCTTAAAGATTATGCGGGTCTACTGTTGAGCCAAAACAGTCGCTTGGAGACCGAAGTTGAGCTCGGTGTCGCCACTCTTGAAGATGAGGTGGTGATGCGAAATGAGTCTGAATTGCTGTCACGACAGATTCTCGATAGGGCGCTGGATGGGGTGATTAATCTTGATCAGCATGGCAGGGTGATCTATTGGAATGCCGATGCTGAGCGCATATTTGGCTACTCTTCTGAGTATGCACAGAGCCGCGATATCATTGAATTGATACTGCCCCCTCAACAACATCTGGTTATCCGCGAGCTGATGCAGCAATTTCTTGTGGCGGGGGTGGGCAAGGAAAATCATCGTCGCTTTGAAATTAATGCCTTGCGCGCAGACGGTGCCAAGGTACCAGTGGAAATCGCCGTAATTGTTTTACAGCGCCATGGGGAATATTTCTTTAATGGCTTTGTCCGGGATCTCACTGAGCACAACAAAAATATTGAAGAACTGCGCATCTCGGCGATTACCTTTAACAGTCAAGACGAGATTATTATCACCGATGCGAAAATCAAAACCCTACACGTCAATAAGAAAGTCTTGGATATCACCGATTATAAATCCCGTGAGTTGATTGGTATAGAGCCGAGCTTATTGTCATCAAATGTTCAGGGCGAGCAGTTCTATGCCGACATGTGGCGAAGGATTGAGGCTGTGGGGAGCTGGGAAGGAGAGGTCTGGGATAAGCGTAAAAACGGCGATGCGTTGCCACTGCAAATTGCTATCACCGCCATTCGTGACGCTAAAAGCCGAGTCACCAATTATGTTTTTTCATTTTCCGATATCACCGCAACCAAAAGGGACGCGGATACGATTCACCGCTTGGCTTTTTTTGACCCACTGACTCATCTGCCCAATCGTCGAGCCCTGATTGAACGCGTGGCTCAAGCGTTGATCGCGGGTGAAAGCCATGGTAAAACACTCGCCGTACTGTTCGTCGATATGGATAACTTTAAAGATATCAATGATGCTCTCGGTCATCAGTTAGGGGATAGAATTCTTATGGAGACAGCCCAGCGGTTGCGTCGCTGTATGCGCAGCGACGATACCGTTGCGCGGATTGGCAGCGATGAATTTTCCGTTGTGGTGAAAAATTTAGACCTCAATGTCGAGACCGCAAAAGCGGAGGTCAAAGTGGTTGCGGCAAAAATCCTCACCACCCTGAATAGCTCCTACCAGCTCGATGAGCACGAGATACACGGCGGCGCCAGCATCGGTGTGGCGATCGCCAGCCACTGTCAAATACCCGTAGAAGAGCTCTTTAAACAGGCTGATATAGGGCTTTATCAGGCAAAAAGTTCAGGGCGCAATCAGATGTGCTTTTTTGACCCGGCGATGGAGGAGACGGTAACACTGCAAGCTCAATTGGCTAACGCGCTGCACAGAGCGGTTCAGGAACAACAGTTTGAACTCTATTATCAAATTCAGGTGGACAGCCGTAATAACCCGGTAGGGGCTGAAGCGCTGATTCGCTGGCAACACCCACAGCTTGGAATTGTATCTCCGAATGATTTTATTCCCTTGGCAGAGGCATCTGATCTTATTTTACCGATTGGTCGATTGGTCGATTGGTCGATGGGTTCTAGAGACAGCCTGTGCCCAGCTAAAGCGCTGGCAGACTAATCCTCGCACCTACAGGCTCAGTGTCGCGATCAATATCAGTCCGCGGCAGTTTCATCAGAGTGACTTTGTGGCAACGGTGCTACAAGCCATAGCCAAATACGCTATTTCTCCGAGCTCGCTAAAACTAGAGCTTACTGAGACGGTGATATTGGACAATACCAAAGTAACGGTGGAAAAAATGCAGCAGCTGAAGCGGGCAGGAGTGGAATTTGCCTTGGATGATTTTGGCACCGGGTACTCGTCTCTGAGTTATTTGACCCAGCTGCCTCTATCCCAGCTGAAAATGGACCAATCATTTGTGCGCAATATCGGCATCAAGGACAGCGACGACATTATTGTTCAGACAATTATTGCTATGGCCAAGAGTTTAGGTGTCAAGGTGATTGCCGAGGGCGTTGAAACTGAGGCTCAACGGATGTTTCTCGACGAGCTCGGCTGCCCGCTATTTCAAGGCTATTTGTTTAGTAAGCCAGTACCCGTTGCCGAGTTCGAAAAATTACTTGAGTGACAATCTCGGTGGGGCTGCGGGTTGTTTTTTTACCGGGCTCTCTATTCTGCTGCTCTCTACCTGGCTCTTCATTTACCTGACTATCGCCTCATTGAGTAAAGCACTGGCATCGCCAACGCCTCCGGCATTGGTAACATTGGTGTAACCCATGGCTTCAATCAGGGTTTTCGCCTGACCGGAGCGATTGCCGCTGCGGCAGTAGAGGGAGAGTTGTTGGTCTTTGTCAGGAGCCAGCTGCTCAATGCTGTCGGCAACCAGCTGTAGCTCTAAATGCTGTGCCGAGGCTAAGTGGCCTGAGTTCCATTCTTCTAGGGTTCGGACGTCGATAATCACCCTGTTGTCTCCTTTGGTTGCGCCTATCCAAGAGCTTAGTGCCCAGAAACAAGGCATGGGATAGGGTTTGTTAGGTCTGGACTTTAGATACGGCGCTACTGTACTGCTAGGGCAGAGTGGCTGCAACTGTAACCTGTTTTTAAGGCTCAACTATTGTTCTGTACAATCTATACGAACTTATATAAAGCCAGGCTGTAAATTATCGTTACCTAATTTATTATTAACCTGACTAAAAAAATAATAACAAATATCCAATCATTGCTCGGAGAGGTGCCATGAATACTATTTCAGAAGAGGAACTGCTTGCTCTGCAGGGGCATGTCGAGATAGAGACGTCTCTATGGAAGAAGCTTAAAACGCGAATTCTCATCCGCACTGTTGTGGTAATGGGACTCGTTCTATCACGCGTACTGCTGTTAAAATTCTACCCGAACACTTATGTACCCTATATTTTTGGTGATGGTGATGGTGATGGTGATGGTGATGGCGATTCGGGTCCGGCTGAGTTGGAGAAGTTGATCATTTCACGACTGCTTGTGGGTCTTATACTCGCTGGTGTCTATTTATATGCAATTATGACCAACAGCTATCTGAGATCGGTTTCTGTTCTTAGTCTAATGGTGCCGGTAGCGTTGATCTGGGCAGATTTACAAATGTTCTTGGTGTCGTCTTTTCCCAATTTCACACTGATAGCATCGATTAGTTTTGCCGTGCGCCTATTGGTGATTTATCTTCTGACCTTAAATTATCTCGACATTCGACGTTAATTGTTCAGGTATTCCATCAGGCTCTTGGCCCTATTGGCAGTTCAGGGCCCTTGAATGCGGCCCTTTAAGCCATAGGAATTAGCTACTTAGCCTTGCTAGCCAATGCGTGGATAGTCTCAGCATCGCTCTCTTCTTGATAGAGTGATTTGCATAGGCCATAGGTGGCCAGAAGCAAAATTACTGAGAAGGGCAGAGCGGTGACTATCGATGCCGTCTGTAATGCTGATAAACCCCCGGAGAAAAGTAAAACCGCGGCAACCGCGCCTATGCTGCTGCCCCAAAAAATCCGTGTAAGAGGACTCGGGTTCGGGTTACCGCCAGTGACCAGAGTGCAGATCACCAGAGTGGCTGAATCCGCAGAGGTGACAAAATAGGTAATCAGCATCAGGGTGCAAATGCTCGCGGTGATCACCGCCATAATGTTACCCATAGCCATTAGGTTAATGGTCGTAAACAGTGCGCTAGTGGTCTCGGTATTCACTGCGGCAACAATCCCGCCATCGCCAAATAGCTCAATATGAAAGGCTGTATTGCCAAACACCGTGATCCAAAAAATCGTCAGTAATGTGGGCGTCAGCAGCACGCCAAGAACAAATTCACGAATGGTTCTGCCACGGGATATGCGGGCGATAAAAATACCGCAGAAAGGCGACCAGGCAATCCACCAACCCCAGTAGAAAATAGTCCACCAGCCCTGCCATTGATCACTGGGGTCGTTGTTCACCCAGATACTCAGACGAGGCAGGTTAACAATGTAGTCGACAATGTTGCCGGCAAAGGATGAGAGCAGATAGAGGGTTGGGCCAAACACCAGAAAGACTGCCAGAATAACCCCGGTCAGCTGCATATTGAGTTCGCTGAGTATGCGGATACCGCGATTGACGCCGGTGAGTGCCGACAGGGTAGCAATAATCGAAATACCGATAATAAGTAGTATCTGAGTGCCAGTATTTACCTCTATGCCGGTTAGAGTGGCGAGTCCGGCATTCATCTGCTGTGCGCCGAGCCCCAGAGATGTGGCCACACCAAACACCGTGCCCAATACCGCCAATAGATCGGCTGCCTTGCCTATAGGGCCGTAGATACGATCACCCAAGATCGGGTAGAGACTGGCACTAATGGTTAATGGAAGACCTTTGCGGTAGGCGAAATAGGCCAGAATCAGTGCCACGGAACCATAGAGTGCCCAGCCGTGCAGACCCCAGTGAAAAATGGTCAGGCGCATGGCTATTTGTGCCGCCTCAGGACTTAGTGCCTGAGCCTCGCCCATAAAGGGGTTGTTTTGAAAATGGGTCAGGGGTTCGGCGATACTCCAGAATAAAATACCAATCCCTATGCCAGCACCAAAGAGCATTGAGAGCCATGAGAAATTGCTAAATTCCGGTTTTTCATGGTCGCCCCCCAAGCGGATTTTACCGAACTTACTCAGGGCTAACCCGACAATAAAAAGTAGATAGAAATTCATCACACTGATGTAATACCAAGACAATTGGCTAGTGATAAAGTCGCCCATGCGATTAAAGAGGTCGCTGGCGTAGTCTGGTCGGAGCAGGGAAAATAGCAGAAAGGTAATGATCATCAGTGGTGCAAGTACAGTCATTAATGAGGGCTTTTCGGCCGGCAAGCTAAATGTTGTTGCCGTTTTTTTATTGGCCATAACGAATAATTAGTCTCTTTTACTATAATTTTTATAATTGCCGAGTGCGGTTCTACTGCGGCTATAGGCGTTATCCTGTTGCTGACTGCGAGGCGAATGAGACGGTTGTTTTTAGTTATATGCTCATCTTGATCGTAGGCTGATTGATTCTATGCTGCTATATCAAAGCCTATCATTTCAGGGAACGTACTGTCGCCGCGCAGTATAACGCAAAACGTCTTAGGGGTGAGGCTGAGCCACTGGGGCCGTCCGATGATCATTGGCAGGCTCTATTTTTGTCCGCGAGCCAATCAGCTATTCAATCCGTACAAGGGCCTGTTATAGTCCGCATTTCACCCCAATAAAAATAACTCAAAGAGGGTTTTAGCCTGTGTATCAAAAGATTTTGTTAGTAACTTTCCTTTTCTTACTCAGCGCCTGTGGTGGTGGCTCCTCTTTAGGGACTGTCGACGAGAGAGTCCCTGTTGAAGACCCCGCTACAGAACCTGTTGCGGCCCCAAGCCTAAGGCAATTTTCTTTTGCCGTGGCTAATAATACTGAATTGGAAGCCGATATAGTACTCAGTGAAGGCGAGGGCGGTCTGTTCTCGGGGCGTGTCGAAACCAATACCCCGGTCACTAGTCTGATGGCCAGCTACGCGTTTACCGGCAGTTCTGTCACCATCGGTGGGGTGGCTCAAGAGAGCGACACCTCAGTCAATGACTTTACCGACACTGTTGTCTATACGGTGGTTAATTCCGAGGGTGTTACGGCGAACTACAGCGTCGATCTGACCCAGTTTACCGGTCTGCCGATTATCTATCTGGAGACCGAAGGTTTTGCGCCAATTGAGTCAAAGGATGACTATATCGCCGGTGCAGTTTCAATTGATGGCGGCCGGAACTTCGGTGACCTGGCCGACAGCGAAATGAAAATTCGCGGCCGAGGTAATTCAACATGGTACCTCCACCCGAAGAAACCTTTCCAGATGAAGTTGGATGACAAGGCCGAGTTTTTGGGTATGCCGAATGATAAAAAATGGCTGTTTCTCGCTGAGTACTCGGATAAAACTCTACTGCGCAACAAGATCACTTTTGAAATGGGTTATTTGAGTCATTTAGTCTGGACGCCTCAGGGACGCTTTGCTGAGGTCTATATCAACGGCCAATACAACGGCACCTACACTATCACCCAAAAGGTCGAAGAAAGTGATAATCGCGTGGCGCTGGGGGATACCGGTTACCTGTTGGAACTGGATCAGTTGGAACGGCTAGACCCGGATGATGTCTATTTTGACAGCACTATAACGGATCGATTTTTAATCAATATTAAAGAGCCCAATCTCGAATTGGGTAGCGCTGAGTATACCTATATCAAGGATCTGCTGGAGGATTTTGAAACAGCTCTCTATGGCCCTAATTATCGCAGTGCCACCGCGGGCTACGCCAAGTACATTGATTTGGATAGCTTTGTCGATTGGTATCTGATTAATGAGATTACTAAGAATACCGATTCACAGTCCTGGTCCAGCATGTTCGTCAATCATATACCCGGTGAAAAGATCAATATGGGGCCGCTCTGGGACTTTGATCTCTCCTTTGGCAATGTGGATTATTCTCCTGCCGAATACTCCGACGGCTTTTGGGTTAAATTCCATCCCTGGTATGAGCGCCTTTTTCAAGATCCCGCCTTTGTAGAGAAAGTTAAGCTTCGATTTTCATACTTTAGGCAGAACCAAGATTTTATCGTCAATAAAATCGACGACTATGCTGAGCAGTTGCAGTGGGCGCAGCAGGAAAATAACAATAAGTGGGGGACGATTGGTCTTGCTGTGTGGCCCAACCCGGTTGTTTTTGATACCTATCAGGAAGAAGTTGATCATTTAAAGTCTTGGTATAGCGCTCGAATGGACTGGCTGGAGATAGCCCTGGCTGAGCTTTAAATCAGACTTTCGGTCGAGCCAGCAGGTAGGCAGCATAGGCGCCGAAGAGTCCAAATACCGATAGGATCAAATAATAGATTTTATAGCCTAGACCGTCGGGGTACTGCTCTATTAGTGAGGCGCTGAGCAGGGGCAGGTAGAGTTCGGGAAAGTAACCGATCATCGAAATAATACCTATAGCCAGGCCTTTAATGTTATTGGGCACGTCACAGCTGCCCAATGTCGCCCAGTAGAGCCCGCGCACAGCATAGGTTAATAAACCAATCAGCAACACCACCGCCAACATAAGCAGGGTTGCGGCGCTGGCCGGTAAAAAAGCCATCATGGCCAGGGCGATCGAGGCGGAGGCCAGCAGTATAGAGAGCACTTTTTCAGGGCTCACCCAGTCGCCAATAAATCCCGCCGCTATTCCCCCTATAGGCCTCATCCACAACTTGGCCACGGTGATGGTTCCCACCATCACGGCAGTCAGTCCAAAGTGCTGTTGCAGGTAAGCCGAAAAAGAGTAGGTGGCATAAAACAGTTGGTAGCCACAGGCGATACAAATAGCGCAGAGCCATATCTCACGGCGTTTAAGCACCGCCCTGAGATCGTTTCTAAAAGAACTCTTGTCCCTCTCAACGGTTTCCCCCGGCTCTGTTTCCAGATCATCGAGAAGCCAATAGGCAAGGGGCGCAATAACCAACAATACCCCGACATAGAGATAGATAACCTGCTTGAGGGCCAGGGTTATTGAGCTGGATTCTTGACTGAGCACATAGGCAAAAAGTGCCACCGCCACTGTTGCTAAAAACGCCTCCACCAGACCGCGACCACCTTCGAGAATGCCAAAAAACCGCCCCTGCTGATCTTTCTTGGCCAGCAGTGTGACCAACTTAATCTGTGCCGACCAGAAAGTTAGACCTGTAGCCAATCCCCAGGCGCCGTAAATAATCAGTAGGGAGCTGTAGGAAGGCAGGGTGGAAAACCAGATGCCCAGTAGTCCAGTGGCCAAGAGCGAGTAGGCAAGCAATTTGCGTGACGAGACGCGATCGGCTAACCAGCCACTGGGAATGTAGGTGATCATAAAAATAAAGCCGAGCATAGAACTGCAGTAGCGCAGTTGGGTTTGGCTGATATTAAAGGCTTCGAGTATCGACAGTTCGAAATTTTGCCGCAGGTAGAGCAGGGGGTAAATTGCCCCTGCTGCGACAATAATGAGTGCTAGTTGACTATAACTGCGCAGGGCGGCTGATCGGGATGATATCAAAACGCACTCGTATTTAGGCTTGGTTGCCAGTGTAGCCGCATTTTTTAGTATTGCCTAATAGCGAGGTTAACGGTGACCCGATGGCTTATTCTGAATCACATCAAAGATGAAAACACATAGTTGTGTTTTACGATATCGACAATCACGTTGTAGCCGTCCTCATAACTATTGAGGACGTGAAAAGCATAGCAGTGATCTATTTCAATCCGTTTGACTAGCATTGCCAGTTGCCTGCCTGCCCGCTGTGGGGAGCCAAGCTCGACGGTTGTTATCCCATCAAAGCTGTCACAGTCAGTCACATGATTCTTCCCTTCACAGGTCAGGCTGAGGTGTGATATTACCCCGTCATCGTTCATCTATACAGACTTAACACTGGATTACTCAGTCGGTGCACACCAAATTGGGATAAAAGTGGGTGGTTTGGGCAATGAATCTCTCCCAGGCAATTACACCGCTGAGGAGACTGCTGGCAACTTTACAGAAGCTTCTGATCTTGAGAGAGATGAATTCTCGATATTTTATACCTACCGTTTAGACAACGGATTTACACTTACCGCCGGTTATTACGACAGTGAGGTAGCATCTGACTACTCTGCTGCTCCAGTAGGAGAGGGGCCTTGGAACGGTTACAGTGAGAGTCTGACTATTGATAACTCAGGTTATTTCTTTGGTGTGGCATACGGCAAGAGCTTTACTGAGCGCTTGGGCGGGTTTGTTCGCGCCGGCTATCAGATCTCTGAGGTTGACTTGACGTTAAATGCTGCAGAGACTTATGAAGCGCCCCTTGATCAATTTACTTATGACGCGACCGGTGTCGCCACTGCGGATGGCAAGGCTACTGTGCTAGGCGCAGGACTGTTCTATTCGCTGGGTGAGAATATGTCAGTTACGCTTTACTATGATCTCAAGGCTTTTTCTTATGATGACTATAAGTTTGCATTTGATGATGAATTTGAGCCTGAAGGACAAAGTCGATTTGATGAAGATCAATCAACTGTTGGCTTAATCCTAAGATATTCGTTCTAATTAGATTGCACTAAAAACCTGAGGTCTAGTTATTGCGAGACGTGCTGTGTCATATTGTTTCTATCCCAAGAGCCGCCTGCTGATAACCCTAGTGGTGGCTCTTTTATCCTTGCCGCCAATGTTTGCTTCGGCATCGGTGGATTTTGTTGGGATTGCGGGTAGTAGTTCGGTAAGTGATAAATCCATGTTGCAGACGTTGCGCATGGTTTATTCTTACGCGAAAGATGATATGAAGATTCCACGGCACGCTATCTTAGCCGCCTTTTCTGCAGACGACCTGGATTTAGAGCTTATCGTCGACGGCATCGCTGAGAGTGATGGCGGCCTCTCAATTGACCATATGGTTGCACCTTTAGTCTATGGTCAGGATGGATGTCACCTAGTCTTTAATGGCGATAGGTTTGTTCTATCTGATATTTTTAATAATTTGCAAAATACCGGTAAAGATGTCGCACTTTTTCTTGATACTGATGTTAGCGAAGATGTCTATTACCGATGTCTAAATCGAAAGACTACTATTCCCAAAAATGTGATTGTTATTTCCTCTTGGACAAAGGCAGCCGCTGTTAAAAGCACTGCTACCTTAAGGAATGTTTCGTTAGCTTCAGAGGTTTCTGATTTGGGACTGGTTTTCTTGGAAGCATTGTCGCGGGACAAAGAGCAAGCAGATGGAGAGTATTTGCTCAAAGATGCATTCTCTTTTCTGAAGAAAAACTATATCGGGCAGGGTGGTTATGAGGTTTCAAGTCATAGTTTACACGTGCCAAAAATTAACGAGAGCTCTATCTTAATGAGTTATGAGCCTCTGTTTTCTCTGCTTAAAAGCCCGCAAGCTGTAGCTCAAGATGACAGTGTGGGTGGACGTGTAGATGAAGGTGAATTAAACAAATCTCCAAGTAGTGTTAACAAAAGCTCAGTGGCGAAAGGCAAAGCCGGTGATTCATCCACCCAGGGTGTTGGATCTGACGAGCCGCTGGGGTCGTCCGAGGATGCAGCGGGTGCGGAAAGCCTACCAAGTGTTGTTAAGGCTAATAATAAAGCCCAAGAGAAGTTGGCCCGAGAGACTGAGGAAAAAGAAAAGTTAGCGAAACAGACGGCTACCAAAGAGAAGATAGCTAAAGAGAAGGCTGCCAAAGAAAAAAGGGCCAAAGACAAAGCGGCGAAGGCGTTGTTGGCACGACAGAAGGCCGACAAGAAGAGGGCGCTTGAAGAGAAAATATTACAGCAGCAGGCAAGGCAAAAAGCCGAGTGTAAAGAGCTGGAAGAGCTGGAAAAGCTTGAGAATTTAGAGTTGGTGATCAATAAAATTCTGCGAAAGAAGAAGCTCTCTGTTGATAAAATGATTGATCAGGTTGAGAGTGTCTATACGCAGTCTGGATTAGCTAGCTCTCAGTCTTTAAAACTTAAGCTTGCGGCGTTCGAGAAGATAACAGAACTTCAGATAAAACGAGCCAAGAAAAAGCCTGTAACCTCTTTCTCCTTTTAAATGCGGCTAAGCAGCATAGCTATGATAATCATGTAGACGAGAACTAAGAAGGTTTGAAAATTGCTAAAGCCTCTTCACAAATTTGTTAAGGGGTTACTTTCTTTAGAAGTAAGTTACTGTCTGTTGCTTCTGATAGTGACTACAACCGCTTCCGCCCAATATCTCTATAGCCGCTCTGACTTTAACTACAAAAGCTACAAACCTAATACCTCCATAGGTTTCTACACAGCTCAAACCTGCTCCGCAATAGACATTGACCATGCAGTCTCCCTGCGAGACGCATATGACAGCGGAGGAGCTTCTTGGAGCCTTTCTAAAAAGCAAACCTTTGCCAATGACAAGGCTAATCATGTTCCTGCTTGCGCATCTGTTAATCGCTCCAAGGGCGCGTCTACGCCTAGTGAGTTTCTGCGTAAGAGTAATGATGGTAAAGGCCTAGAGTATGAGATTATCACCTTCTGTGAATACGTAGGTATTTACCATTCAGTGAAGCTAAAGTATGAGTTGTCGTTCGATGGGAATAGTAAGACTGTCTTTAAGAGTTGTGGGGTAGCTTTATAAGCAAGGAAGCGAAGGATGCTAATGAAGTCTTGTGAGTGTGAGTACATCGACCCAGACAAAAATTAGAAAATTAGGGCCGTATCGCTTATTTTCTAACCAATGTTGGATTTGCAGTGGGCTGATAAGAGCCTTACTGTTGGTTTGAGGTTGGGTTGTTGCTGGGAGAGTCGGATCAGACTGAAGTCTGATAGCAAGTCCTGGGGACCGCCTGCGGCGTCCAAAATGCGTTGCATTTTGTCGAGCAGGGGTTTGAACCAATCCTCTGAGTGCCCTAGGTAGGCACCTGCAACACCCTTGAGCCTTGTGTTTACGGATGTTGACAGCCCTTCAGTTCATTGTCAAAGGCACATCCACGTCTACCATCAGACTGGCACAAGGCGCCCCTTGAGTAAATGTGTGCCTGACAATCCATTAGAGGGGCGCGGGAGGGGTCTTTTGTTATTCGGTATTGTTACTGTACCTGCGTAGGTACTTTTTAGGTGGGTTTGCATAAGTAGCTTGGCTACGGACTATTCGGAAACCCATAGAATATGGCTCCCATCCGTGATAGTGTTGCGCCCAGTCAGATATAGAAGCATGATGAACCGGTTAAATGCATAGTGCGCTATCCTGCTCCCAGTCGCTGCATCTTCAGTCGACAGTGTCGATATATCAATACAACTTAAAAAATTCTAGGACATTTTTATATATGAAAAAATTAATTAGTGCAGCCTTTATATTTATGGGTCTTTTCATGTCGCAATATTCTTTAGCTGGTAATGGTGCTTTTATCGTGAGTATTGATTCTAAAGCAGTCAACGAAGTTTATGGCGGCCTCAAGTGGACCTTGGGTTCGGGTAGTAAAGTACCTGAGGTCGTTGTGGGTCACAGAAAAACGAATGTAGATTTGGTGGTTAGCCTGAGCCCGCTGAATAATTATATGGACATAAATAGTGATGAGCTGAGTTTAGATGGAGTAAACGGGCACGACATTTCCTTTTCAATTAATTTGGAGGAATTAGAGCTGAGTGCAATAAGAGCCAAATATTTTGATGGGGATGCATCAACCCAAAATGAGCTGTCAGTGGGATGGGACTTAAGGAAGGGTGTTTTTATTGGTGCTGGTTTCGGCGCAGCGCATAGCACCATAGGTGTAGATTATTCTCTTAGGTCATCTGATACCCAAAGTGCCTTTTCACCTTATATCACCCTTAACTCTCTTGAGAAAACGTCACTTAAATTCGGTGAAAATTGGATGGGAACTTGTAATAACGACCGTGTGGTAGGTTCCGATTATCCTCTAGGACAAAGTGAATATAACAGCGGCTATGATTGTTGGGCGAATGAGCCGTAAAGTCTTAAATCCATTTTTAATGAATCCTATTAGTTTCTAGTTGGATTTATTAGAAAACTTTTTATCGATGATGCTACGGGGCCTTGTTCTTTGCTAATACCAAAGACCAAGGCCTTTTTTGTTGTGCTTGGTTTTATGTGGCTAGCAAATAGACGATCCCAAAAAGAAAAGACTTGCCCAAAATTACTATTACTTTCTTTAAAGGCTAAGGCATGGTGAACACGGTGAATACTGGGCGTGACAATCACGTAGCCCAAATATCTTTCAAGCTGCCGGTTTATTTTTAAGGTTGTGTGTGAAAAAGCGGCATGCACAGAAAATATGGTTGAATATAGGACTAAAACAATCATGGGTATATCAAATAGAATGAATAAAATGATGCTAATTAAAAATGTAGTTAAGTATTCTATTGGATGATGAAGAAAGGTCGTCAATGCGTCGACATCTTTATCGGAA
>Ga0115003_10000591_pt1 | contig 32126 bp, 20 predicted proteins | sample ArcticOcean_MG_C_7_FD_88736 | JGI IMG/M metagenome (GOLD analysis project Ga0115003, IMG submission 88736) | Marine microbial communities from western Arctic Ocean - ArcticOcean_MG_CB11_88 | ecosystem: Environmental > Aquatic > Marine > Oceanic | place: Arctic Ocean: Canada Basin | collected...
TGTGAAAACTGGTTTGTAATGATTAATACACCCGCTGATAATGGTCAAGATTGGGAGCTAATTGTTAATCGTTTAAGAGCTTTTATTATTTCTAAGTTATCAAAAGAATTAGGAATTGATCTTGAGGCACTTATAGTTTGTGAATCCCTTTTGACCCCTTCTTTAATTGAAAAAAAAACCCAGTCTCACATGGGAGCCTTATATGGATCTTCAAGTAATAGTCCAATAGCTGCTTTTTTACGACATCCTAATTTTTCGAATCGCTTAAAAAATCTTTATTTTTGTGGTGGCAGTGTTCATCCAGGGGGAGGAATTCCTTTATGCTTGCTCTCCGCTAAAATAGTGGACGAATTGATGCCAAAAACATAAAAATGAAAGTTTTTTCTTTTTTAACAAAAAAAAATATATCAATAGGATTGATATGGCTGTTTCATGTGTCTGGAATTATGGGTATTATTTATAGTGATTCCATATGGTTTTTGAAAGCCACACCGATTAATCTCATTCTTAGTTTTGTCTTGTTATTGACCAATACACACCTTAATAGCAAAGCCATTTTAATGCTTCTGTTTTGTTTCACTACAGGTATGGCTGCAGAAATTATTGGAGTGGAATTTGGTTTTCTTTTTGGGAATTATTCATACGGGGATGCACTCGGATATAAAGTTATGGGAGTGCCATTAACGATTGGGATAAATTGGTGTATTTTGATTTTTATTACTGGATTTATTGCACAGTTTTTTTCTAAATTATTATTGGTCAAAGTATTTATTGGAGTGGGCTTAATGCTATTTTTAGATTTGGTGATGGAGCCGGTTGCTCCCAAACTAGATTTCTGGACTTTTGAAGGTGGACTGGCTTCCTTTCAAAATTATTTTGGGTGGACTATTGTAGCACTCCCGCTTCAGTGGGTTTTTCATAAAACAAGCATCAAAATAGAAGGACCTTTCCCTTTTCATTTATATTTGCTTCAGTTTATGTTTTTCCTGATACTATTGCTAAAGTTAAATACTACTGAATTTTATAGATAAAATATGATTAAAAAAGCTGTTTATTTTATTTTTTTTATAAATATTTTTTCGTGTAAAAATAAAACAACCACAGAACAGAAAGTTTCTCCGACAATAATCGAGTTAAATGAAAAGACATCAGAAATGATTTTTAGTATTTCATTGAACGACTATCCTAAAGTTTTTTTGAAAGAAGAGGGAATTGAAGAATGGGAAGATTTTGAAAAACTTCACGAATCGATGTCTCGAATATCAGAGCTCAACTTAAGAGATATTACTGTTGAATTATTAGCGCTTTCAGGAAGGTTAAAAAACTTTACAAAAAAGAAGTTCCCTGAGAAATTAGAAGTTCCTCAAATTCGAAGCAGATTAAAAGTTGTTGAAATGCAAGCTGATAAATCAAGATACTTTTCAATGCATTATAAAAAAGATTCTTTGGTTCCATCTCTAGAAAAACTTTATGAAGCTTATAATGCATTGCTATCAAGAATGTTGACCTTAAAAGATGAAACAGTTGCTGTTTCTTCTAAAACAGTTAATAAGGATTAATACAACGAATCAATTTCTTTTTTTAGGGGATAATTAGCAATAAGGGCTTCGTTTTTTTCTTTAGCCTGAAGGAGTCTATTGAGATTACTTTCAAACTTTGTTGAATTACTGTTTAGCTTTAAAATATCGTTATAAACTTGTACCAACATTTCGTCCGCATGAATACATTTTTCTAAGGCTGTTATTTTTAGGATTTCAATAGAAGATATTAACAACTGATTAAAGTTAAAACCATTAATGACTAGGTCTTCATATGACATGCCAAGGGTTTGAATCTCGCCAAAAGTCTCTTGAAAATATCGATTTCTAATGAGAGCTTCCTGATTAAAATATCGCTTTTCTTCTGATGTATTTGCGTGGTCAGCGGCTTTTAAATAACCAAGTTTGGCATTTTTTAAATGCGTTAGAAGCTTTTCTAATTTAGCGATATATTGATTTTGTTTTCCCATATTTAGTTATTATCTAAATGTAGATAAATACGTATTTCATTTAAGGAAAAAATAATATTTATATTAACAGATTATTGACAATATATTTAAAAGTTGTATCGTCAATAATTTTCTCTCCTTTAATGATTCTTATTAGGGGATCATCTTTTTTAAATTTTGGGTTAGGAAACTTCAATTTTACAGAAATAAAATTATAATATTCTCTTCTTGACGGGTGATGCGGAGAAACAAGATTGTAAACCCCTTCAATTTGGGGTTGTTTTAAAAGCATTAAAACTCCATTAATAGCATCAATTTGATCAATAAAATTGATACGTCCATCGGGGTTAGTAATCTTTTTATTTTGTAAATAAACAATTGGATTTCTGTCTTTACCAACAAGACCTCCAAGACGAATAATTATCACAGGTATTTTACAATTCAATAATATTTTCTCCACTTCAAAAAGTGCTTTTGCAGAACTTGTTTCTGGATTAGGAATCGAATTTTCATCAAATACACCAGCATTAGAACCGTAAACGGAGGTGCTACTTAAAAATAAAATGCGCTTTACAGATGAAACATCTAGAATTTCAATAACGTTTTTTATTTTTTTAACAAAGGAGAGGTCGTCAGCCTTCCTTTTAGGTGGTATAGAAATGATTAAAGTATTCACTAAATCAAAAAAAGAAAGATCACCTTTTATTTTATTTGGCAAAAGCTCTATTTGATAAGCATCTAATTTATTTTTTCTAAGTAAATTAATTCCTTTTTCACTTCTTCTTGAAGCAATTACAGTATAGTTGCTTTCTCTCAAAGACTTTCCAAGAGGAATACCCAGCCATCCACATCCTAAAATTCCAATAACGTTCATCATTCCTAAAATACTGATATATTTTGAGTCTTTGGTCCTAGATGGAGGATATTACACTACTTAAATAAAAAACACTATATTTAATAAACTTCAAAACAAAATATAATGCCTGTAAAAAGCTTTCAGGGAGAACGAGCAAAAAAAAAGCGAATTACTCCCAGAAAATTAACTGTTTCGGATATTATGACACATAATTTGATTGTTTTCAAACCACAGGACACAATACACGAAGTAATGACTGCTTTTATAAAGTATAGAATTTCGGGAGGACCAGTATTAAATGATCAAGGAGATTTGGTTGGAGTTATTTCAGAAGCAGATTGTATGAAAGAAATATCTGACAGCCGATATTTCAACATGCCTATTTTAGATAAATCAGTATCCCATTTTATGACGAAAGAAGTTGATACTATTCAATCAAATTTAAGTGTTTTTGATGCTGCAGCACTGTTTTCAAAATCGAGTAGAAGGAGATATCCAGTAATGGATGAAAACCGTCTTGTAGGTCAGATAAGTAGAAAAGATATTGTCATTTCTGCTCTTAATATGAAAAGCAACACCTGGCGTTAAGTAAAAATCTCCCTCGCTACCCTATAAGTGTTAGCATGTGCCTCTATAATTACTTTTATATCTTTGGAATAACCACCTCCCATACTGCATTGAACGGGAATATTTCTTTGTTTACATTGATTTAGAACAAAGGCATCTCGTTTTTTACAACCGTCCAAACTCAACCCTAAACGACCTAATTTATCGGAAGCTAAAACATCTACACCACATAGATAAAAAACAAAATCTGGCTGAATTTTATCCAATAAAGGAGGGATATTTTCTTTTATTTTAGATAAATAAGTTTCGTCTTTAGTCCCATCATCAAAGGCTATGTCCAAATCACTTTCTTCTTTTCGGAAAGGGTAATTTTTCGCACCGTGAATGGAGAGAGTAAATACGTGAGGATTTGATTTAAAGATAGAAGCTGTTCCATTGCCTTGATGAACATCTAAATCAAGGATTAAGATTTTTCCTGCTTGATCAGTATCCAATAAATACTGAGCAGCAATGGCTTGATCATTTAAAAGACAAAAAGCATCACCTCTGTCATAAAATGCGTGGTGAGTACCTCCTGCAATATTCATCGCTATTCTATTTTCAAATGCTTTTTCACAGCCTGTTATCGTTCCTCCAGCAATCACAAATTCTCGCTCTACAAGTTTTTGAGAAAGAGGAAACCCAATACTTCGAATTTCGCTTTTTGATAAGGATAAGCTACACAAACGGGCCACATAATTTGCATCGTGAACTCGCAAAACAGTTTTTAATGAAGCAGGTTTTGGCACAAAAAAATCAGACGAATTACAAGTCCCTTCGAGCAAGAGTTGCTGTGGGAGTAACTCATACTTTTCCATGGGAAAACGGTGATTTACAGGGAGTGAGAGTCTGTAGATCGGATCAAAGGCGATTGGGATAAATTTAGTCAACTCCATTTAATGGATTGACGATCCAGTTTTAGCATCCATATTTTCGGGATTTACAAAGACAAAACTACCTTCAGAATTTTCACCCAATAAAATCATACCATTACTCTCTATTCCTTTGAGTTTTCTTGGATGTAAATTGGTTAATAAGGTTACCTGCTTTCCTATTAAATCACTTGGATTAAAATCTTGTGCAATTCCTGAAACTACTGTGCGCTGTTCCACTCCTAAGTCAATAGTGAGCTGCATTAATTTTTTAGTTTTACTCACTTTTTCAGCTGCAATTATTCGAGCAACTTTTAGATCCAATGATTCAAAGTCGACATATGGAGTTATTGGTTTTATTGGTGCTATTTTTAGAGACTTAGCTTTGTTTTCAGTAATACTAACTTTTAATTTCATGCGCTGCTCTTCCATTTGTTCATCTTCAATTTTTTGAAAAAGTAAGAAGGTTTTGCCGATTTTATGCCCTGCATTAATAAGGTTTGAGCCGTTTGAAACATCATCCCAATTTTTGTTTTCTGAATCAATCTGAAGCATGTTTGATAATTTTTTAGACGTAAATGGAAGTATAGGCTCACTTAAAATACTTAGAGCAGCTGAAATTTGTAAAGCAGTATGCATTATAGTTAGAACTCTTTCGGGATCAGTTTTAATTAACTTCCAAGGTTCAGTATCTGCTAAATATTTATTTCCTAATCGTGCTAATTGCATTAAAATTTGACTGGCTTCTCTAAAACGATAATGTTCAATAGCATGGCCTATTTTTTGAGGCATTGAAGTCATTTCATTAAGTACTGATTTGTCAAAAGGTTTTAAAACACCTATTGCGGGAACTTTACCGTCATAATACTTATGTGTAAGAACTAAAACACGATTAATGAAGTTCCCGTAGATCGCTACCAATTCATTATTATTTCTTGCCTGAAATTCATCCCAAGTGAAATCATTATCTTTTGTTTCTGGCGCATTTGCTGTTAGCACATAGCGAAGTACATCTTGTTTTTCAGGAAATTCTTCTAAATATTCATGAAGCCAAACTGCCCAGTTTTTTGAAGTTGATATTTTTTGACCTTCTAAGTTTAAGAATTCATTGGCAGGAACATTTTCTGGTAAAATATAATCGCCTTCAGCATGAAGAATAATAGGGAAAATAATACAATGAAACACAATATTATCTTTTCCGATAAAGTGAACCAATTGAGTGTCTTTATCTTTCCAATAAGGCTCCCAATCTGTTCCTTTTTGTTGAGCCCATTCTTTTGTTGAAGAAATATATCCAATGGGAGCATCAAACCAAACATACAATACTTTCCCTTCACCACATGAAACAGGAACTGGTATTCCCCAATCCAAATCACGTGTTACCGCTCTAGGTTGCAGGCCATTATCTATCCATGATTTTACCTGACCATAAACGTTAGGTTTCCAGTCTTTTTGATGTCCTTCAATAATCCATTTTTTAATAAAATTCTCGTAATTATTTAAAGGTAAATACCAATGTTTAGTCAATTTTAATGTAGGTTTTTCACCACTTAAAGTTGATTTAGGATTTATCAATTCTGTTGCACTGAGACTACTTCCACAGCTTTCGCATTGATCTCCATAAGCCTCTGTATTTTGACAAATAGGACAGCCACCTGTTACAAAACGATCAGCGAGAAACTGCTGTGCTTTTTCATCATATAATTGTTCAGACTCCTTTAATTCAAAAATAGATTTAGCTTCTAAATTTTTAAATATTTCCTGAGCAGTTTTATAGTGTACTTCACGTGAAGTTCTGGAATAATTATCAAATGTAATTCCAAATTCTTGAAAAGAATTTCTAATGATTTGATCATATTGATTTATAATTTCCTGGGGTGTTTTCCCTTCTTTTTTAGCTTTTAAAGAAATTGCAACCCCATGCTCATCACTCCCGCAAATAAAGATTACATCTTTTCCCTGACCACGAAGATATCTCGTATAAATATCTGCCGGAATATATACCCCTGCGAGGTGTCCAATATGAATAGGTCCGTTGGTGTAAGGCAGTGCTGCTGTCACCGTGTAACGTTTTGGCATAACAATCTATTAGATTTTCATCAAAAATAAGCAAATATCTCTCCAATTATAAGACAACACCTAATCTTAAATCACTTCTTACAGGAAGTTTCTAATTTCTTTGGCAATAAAGTATATTAAATTACTTTATTTATTTTGGCTGAAGTTAATAAATTTTTACAAAAATTTAAATCGATTAACAGATTAAGAATGCTCGTATATTATTTATGATAGATTTAATTAGAGTGCTTTAAATAAGAGTTTAGATAATTGCAATCTTAATTCAATTTAACGTTTTGTAATGTTTAATCAAAGGCGAATATTTAATTTACGCTTGAGAATATTGTTTTATTTATAACAATTTGTTTTAAATAATTACTTTTGTTATAAAATATATTAGAATGAAAACCATTGCTTCAACAGTCGCAGCTTATGTAAAAACTAAGCCATATTTGTCAGCTGCCCTCTCCGATGGAATTATTAATTTAACTTCTTTGGCTCGTCAAATTAAACCTCAAATAGAATCTTCATTAAGAAAATCTGTAAATCAAGGAGCGATAGTGATGTCATTAAAGCGAGTGTCTGATGAGGCAGAATTTACTAAAGACTCTTCAAAAATTTTAGGTGTTTTAAAAAACATGGGTGATATTACTGTGAGATCTTCCTTGGTAGATTACAGTTTTTCAGTTTCAGAATCCCTACTCTTGAATCAGGGAAATTTATTAAAAGAAATTGAAAATAAAAAAGAAGTTTTTTATACATCTTCTAGAGGAGTTGCAGAGTCAAATATTATAGTGAGTCAAAATATTGCTCACATGGTAGATGATTTATTTATGAAAGAAATCTGCCTTTCTAAAGTGGAAAACTTGTCTTCAATTACAATAAAGCTTCCAATCGAAAACGTAACCATTCCAGGGGTTTATTATTTTATTTTTCAGCGTCTTTCATGGGAGGGAATTAATGTATATGAAGTAATATCCACATCAAATGAATTTACAATTTTGATCCACGAAGATCAGGTAAATATTGCGTTTGAAGAGATTAAGAATTTAAAGTTTTTATAGGTAAAACGAAACTATCCAAAAGTTCAGTCAGCGTTTGGATCTCACCAATAGATTGAATTGTTAAAATTAATTTTAAACCGTTAGGTGTATTTTTCTCTTTTAGTGTGATACGATCGGGATCCTCTTGTATTTTGGTAAGTAGAAAACTAAACGTCTTTGTTTGGAAGAATTCGCTTTGTTGATCTGATATAAAGTAACAAATACAACTTCCCTTTTTAATAATCAAGCGTTCCATTCCAAGTTGAGTAGCGACCCATTTAAGTTTAATACTTTCCAAAAGTTCAATGGCCGGTTCAGGTAAAGGGCCGAAACGATCCGTGATTTTATTTTCAAAATCAATCAATTTTTTGTTAGTTTTTATCTGACTCAATTCTTGATATAGTGAAAGTCGTTCTTTAACAATATTAATATAATTATCTGGAATGAATAATTCCAAATCAGTATCAATTTGAACCTCTTTAACATAGGGTTTTAATTTATCATTTACTTCATGTTGATAAAGTTCTCTAAATTCATTCTCTTTTAACTCTTCGATAGCTTCATGAAGGATTTTTTGATAGGTTTCAAATCCCATTTCATTAATAAATCCGCTTTGTTCTCCACCAAGTAAGTCTCCTGCCCCTCTTATCTCTAAATCTTTCATAGCAATCTGAATTCCCGATCCAATTGCGGAGAATTGCTCAATTGTTTTGATTCGTTTTTGCGCATCACTACTCATAGCACTGTGTGGTGGAGTGATAAAATAACAAAAAGCTTTTTTATTACTTCTGCCCACACGACCTCGCATTTGATGAAGGTCGCTGAGGCCAAAATTATTTGCATTATTGATAAAAATAGTATTTGCATTGGGAACATCTAATCCATTTTCTATGATAGTGGTGGCAACAAGAATGTCAAAATCACCCTGCATAAAGCTCAACAACATTTTTTCTAGTTTTGTTCCATCCATTTGACCATGACCAATTGCAATCCTTGCATCTGGAACTAAACGCTGAATTAAGCCTGCCACTTCACTAATATTTTCAACTCGATTATGAATAAAAAAGACCTGGCCCCCACGCTGTAATTCGTACATAATTCCGTTTCGAATAAGAGTTTCGCTAAAGCGAACCACATCACTTTCAATTGGGAAACGATTTGGTGGGGGAGTAGCTATTATGGAAAGATCTCGAGCAGCCATCAGGCTAAATTGTAAGGTTCTTGGAATAGGTGTAGCAGTTAATGTCAACACGTCAATATTAGCCTTCAAGGAGCGAATCTTTTCTTTTACAGCTACCCCAAATTTTTGTTCTTCATCTACAATAAGTAACCCCAAATCTTTAAAAACCACATTTTTATTTACTAACTGATGAGTCCCGATAAGTATATCAATTTTACCTTCTGCTAAATCTTTTAAAATCATATTTTTATCTTTTGTAGAACGAAAACGACTCAAATAATCTACACGAACTGGTAGTTCTTTTAGGCGTGCAGAGAAAGTTTTAAAATGTTGAAATGCGAGAATGGTCGTCGGCACAAGTAAAATCACTTGTTTACTGTTATCTGCTGCTTTAAAAGCAGCTCTAATCGCAACCTCTGTCTTACCAAACCCTACATCTCCACATACTAATCGATCCATTGGTTGTTGTGACTCCATGTCTGCTTTTATGGCTTGGGTTGTTTTTTCTTGGTCAGGAGTGTCTTCATACATAAAAGAAGCTTCTAGTTCCCATTGAAGATAACTATCTGGATCAAAAGAAAAACCGATTTTTTCTCTTCTTTTGGCATAAAGTTCAATAAGGTTAAAAGCAATTTCTTTAACCTTAGTTTTCGTTTTTTGTTTAAGCGTCTTCCATACTTTAGAGCCTAATTTATAAATTTTTGGAACTGCACCATCTTTACCATTATACTTACTTATTTTATGAAGCGAGTGAATGCTCAAATAAAGAATGTCTCTTTCTCCATAAATAAGCTTAATAGCTTCTTGCCATTTCCCTTCAACATCAATACGCTGCAGGCCTCCAAAAGTACCAATTCCATGATCTATGTGGGTAACATAGTCTCCAACTTCCATTTGGGTTAATTCTTTAAGATTTAAAGCCTGTTTTCGAGTTGTATCCGATTTAAGTTGATATTTGTGATAACGTTCAAAAATTTGATGATCTGAAAAACAAGCCCATTTAGCCTCTAAATCTTCAAATCCTTCATAAATAGAAAATACCTTTGTTTTATAATGAACCGTTTTTTCTAACTCTTGAAAAATATCATGAAAACGTTTGGTTTGTTTATCGTTGCTACAGAATAGCATGTTTTCATAACCTCTTTTATTATTTTCATTGAGGTGACTAATAAGCAAATCAAATTGTTTGTTGAATGCAGGTTGAGGACTTTGTTTAATATTAATATGAGAAGCAATTGGCAACTCCTCGGTTCGCTCTAGAACAAAAATAGATTTATTTAGACTGTCTTTGATCAACTCTTCTCTATTCACAAAAAGATTTTCTGGCGGATATTGAGTTGTTACTTCTTTGGAATTAAATATACCTGTAGCTTTTTCAAAAAACTGTTGCAGCAGAGCTGTGGTTTTATCAAAATTGGAAAAAAGAAAACTACTATTAGAAGGAAAAAATTCTAATATTGACTTTCGCTTTTCTGTGAAGTCATTATTTGAAGTGTCAGGCAATAAATCTATAGAATCAAAAGCAGTGATAGAGAGCTGGGTTTGAACATCAAAACTACAAAGGCGCTCAACGGTATCGTCAAAAAACTCAATTCTGAAGGGGTGTTGATAAGCAAAAGAAAACACATCGATGATTCCACCCCGAACAGCAAATTCTCCTGGACCGGTAACAAAATCAACACGCTGAAATCCCATTTCAAATAAACTTTCATTGATGAAGTTTAGTGAAAGGACGGTGTTTTTGATTATTTTAAAAGTAATTTTATTTAGGGTGTGCTGAGAAATTATCTTTTCGAAAATTGCCTGAGGGTAACTAATTATAATACGCGGTTTTTTTGTTCCACTTATTTTTTTAAGGACCTCAGAGCGCAATAAAACATTTGCATTATCTGTAGTTTCCTGTGCATACGCTTGTCTATAACTAGCAGGGAAATACAATACATCCGCCGGGTTTAAAAGGCGCTCTAAATCATTGAGAAAATAAGCAGCTTGTTCGGCATTATCAAGAACTAAAAGAAGATTTTGATGATTTTTTTGAAACGCAGCTGCGATTCGAAAAGAAAAACCTGAACCCACAAAACCTTTGATATAGACACAACGCCTCTCAAAAAATGCGGCCTCTATCGCTTTTTGTGAGTCTAGAGTATCAAAAACGGACAAGCTCGCGTTTATAATATTTTTTTGACAAAGGTACGGATTTGATTTTTTTATCATGAAATCATTATCGTTAATAACTCGGGATAAAACGATTTTAACTTGAGAAGGGAAATAAGTATATTCGTTTTAATGTATGTTACCTCCGCCACCGAGACAACCGGACTACCCAAAAAATGGAATGCTCCTCTCTCTGATTCAGAAAATTGGCCACGCTGTATTCAAATTGCATGGCAAATTCATGATGCAAAAGGTATGTTAATTCGAAATGAAGATTACTTAATTCAGCCCGATGGATTCACCATTCCCTTTGATTCAGAAAAAATTCATAGCATATCAACTTCCTTAGCTGAGGACAAGGGTATTCTTTTGAATGAGGTACTAGAAAAATTTCAATTGGCAATCAATACTGTTGATTTTTTGGTGGGGCATAATGTGAGTTTTGATCGTAATATTATGGGAGCCGAATATTTGCGAGCAGGATTGAAAGATATACTGGAAGATAAAACAGTTATCGACACATGTACAGAGGAGACTGCTCAATTATGTCAACTCACTGGGGGTCGAGGAGGAAAATTTAAACTACCTACACTTGCTGAATTATATTACTTTTTATTTCAAGAAAGTTTTGAAGAAGCACACAATGCAACTGCAGATGTCGAAGCAACCACCCGCGCTTTTTTTGAGTTGCTTAGACAGAAAAAAATACACCCTAAAGGTTTTGAAAATCAAGCCCTTCAAACAGAAGGGCTTCAATCTCAAGCGCCTTACAAATTAATTGGCTTAAAGCATCAGAATTTAAAAAAGGCTTCAGAAAAATTAAAGAAAAAAGAATCTACTGATATTTTAGTTTCACAAGAAGAAAGTTCTGCACTAGCCACTTCTTCTTTTGTTCATCTTCATAATCACTCTCAATTTTCGGTTTTGCAAGCTACTTCTCGAATTAGTCAGTTGGTTGAGGCTACAGCAAAACATAAAATGTCTGCAGTGGCAATTACAGATCATGCGAATTTGATGGGTGCTTTTCATTTCATCAAAGCAGTCAAGGCACATAATAAAGCCCTTGAATCGGGGGCAAAACAAATAAAGCCTATTATTGGATGCGAATTTTATGTTTGTGAAGACCACACAGATAAATCAAGAAGAGACGATGGATATCAAATAGTTTTTTTAGCTAAAAATAAGAGAGGTTACCACAATTTAGCCCAAATGACCTCCAAAGCATATGTAAATGGATTTTATTATATCCCGAGAATTGATCGTGAAATTGTGAAACAACACAAAGAAGATTTGATTGTATTGTCTGGAAACATGTATGGAGAGATTGCGGCAAAAATATTAAACCTTGGAGACCGTCAAGCCGAAGAAGCGCTGCAATGGTGGCATTCTGAATTTAAAGAGGATTTTTATATTGAGCTGATGCGTCATGGTGAAGAGGGTGAAGATCGTGCGAATGCAGTTATGGTAGAATTTGCGCGTCAATATAATATTCCACTAATCGCAACAAACAATACTTATTACACCAATAAAGAAGAGGCTAATGCACACGATATTTTGTTGTGTGTAAAAGAAGGAGAAAAGCAAGCTACTCCAATTGGGAGAGGTCGTGGATTTAGATATGGTTTTCCCAACCATGAATATTATTATAAATCGCCAGATGAAATGAAGGCTTTGTTTAAAGATATTCCAGAGGCCATAATAAATATTGAAGCATTAGCAGCAAAAATTGAGTTGTTTGATTTGGCACGTGAAGTTTTACTTCCAAAATTTGAAATACCCGAAAAGCATCAAGTAACTGATGATGTTGACGGTAAAAAAGGAGAGAATGATTATTTGCGTTTTTTAACCTATCAGGGCGCTGAAAAAAGATACGGGACTTTAAATAATGAGATTAAAGAGCGCATTGATTTTGAACTTGGCGTTATTGCCAAAACTGGATATCCTGGCTACTTTTTGATTGTTCAAGATTTGATTGCAGCGGCAAGGGATTTGGATGTTTCTGTTGGTCCTGGGCGTGGATCAGCTGCCGGCTCTGTCGTGGCATATTGTTTAAAAATAACTAATATTGATCCCGTAAAATACAACTTACTTTTTGAGCGTTTTTTAAATCCTGATCGAGTAAGCATGCCTGATATTGATATTGATTTTGATGATGAAGGGCGAAGTAAAGTGATGGATTATGTAATTAAAAAATACGGTTCCAAACAAGTAGCACAAATTATTACCTACGGGACAATGGCAGCAAAATCTGCTATTCGAGATACAGCTCGTGTTTTAGATTTACCTCTAGGTGAAGCCGATAGAATTGCTAAATTATTACCCAACATCAAACTGGCCAAATTATTTTCTTCATCAGATCAAGAGCTGAAAGAAAACCTTCGAAATGATGAATTTTTACGTGTTAATGAGATCAAAAATTTAGCAGATGAAGATAGTTTATCTGGAGAGACTATCCAGCAAGCGATTATGCTTGAGGGCTCCCTGCGAAACATTGGAACTCATGCTTGTGGTGTAATTATTACTCCAAACGATATTACCCAATTTGTTCCCGTAGCTACAGCTAAAGATTCTGAATTATATATAACCCAATTTGATAATTCAGTTGTTGAAGATGCTGGTTTGTTGAAAATGGATTTTTTGGGCCTCAAGACTTTAACTTTAATAAAGGATACGGTGAAGTTGGTCAAATACAAACATAATATAGATTTAGATCCCGATGCTTTTCCTTTGGATGACGAAAAAACTTATGAATTATTTCAAAGAGGAGATACTGTAGGGATTTTTCAATATGAATCAGCAGGAATGCAAAAGTATCTAAAAGATTTGAAACCAACTGTTTTCGCTGATTTGATAGCCATGAATGCACTCTATCGTCCGGGACCCTTGGAGTATATTCCAAGCTTTGTGGACCGTAAAAACGGAAATGAGAAAATTAGTTATGACCTGCCTGTGATGGCAGAATATCTTGAAGAAACCTATGGGATTACTGTCTATCAGGAGCAAGTAATGCTTCTATCTCAAAAGTTAGCCGACTTTTCCAAAGGCGATGCTGATGTTTTGCGAAAGGCCATGGGTAAAAAGATTTTTGCATTATTAGAAAAGCTTAAGCCTCAATTTATTGAAGGTGGAATAAAAAATGGTCACCCTGAAGAGATTTTAGAAAAAATATGGAAAGATTGGGAAGCTTTTGCTGCGTATGCATTCAACAAATCACATTCTACTTGTTATGCATTAATAGGGTATCAGACTGCTTATTTAAAATCACACTATCCTGCAGAATATATGGCAGCAGTTCTCTCTAATAACATGAGTGATATCAAACAAGTTACATTTTTTATGGAGGAGTGTCGTCGACTGGGACTTAAGGTTTTAGGTCCAGATGTGAATGAGTCTTTTTATAAATTTGCTGTAAATGACGAACAGGCTATTCGTTTTGGGATGGGAGCTATCAAAGGAGTGGGAAAAGGAGCTGTTGAAACTATTATTGAACATCGAAAGGATCAGAGGTATGATTCGATTTTTGATTTGGTGAAGCGAATTGATCTGAGGGCTGCTAATAAAAAAGCTTTTGAAAACTTAACTTTAGCTGGTGGGTTAGATTCTTTTTCGAACGTGAAACGATCCCAGTATTTTAATCCCGATGGAGATGGAGTTACTTTTCTGGAAAAAGTAATACGTTTTGGTTCCAAATACCAAGAGAATTTAAATTCATCTCAGACTAGTTTATTTAGTGAAGAAACTACAAGTACTTATCAAGATTTAACAATACCAGATTGTGAAGATTGGACTAATTTGATCCGTCTGAAAAAAGAAAAAGAGGTTGTGGGGATTTATATTTCATCTCACCCCTTGGATGATTTCACTCATGAAATTGAACATTTTACTACCCTTTCATTAAATCAATTAGGCGATTTGAATCGGCTTGTTAATCATGAATTTTCTGTTGGTGGTATTGTAAACGAAATACTGCATTTGGAAACTAGAAATGGAAAAGGGTGGGCTCGTTTTGTTGTAGAGGATTTTACTGATCAACACGAATTTAGGATTTTTGGAGAAGATTATTTAAAATACAGACACTTTTTAGTGGTCAATCAGTTTGTTCGTATTCGCATAATGATTCGCCAGGGCTGGACAAATAAAGAAACTGGAAAAGTAGGTGCTCCACGTATGCAATATTTGCACTTTGAAATGTTACAAAATACTGTAGAAAATAATGCAAAGAAAATAACTTTACAACTTGAAATTTCTCAGCTTAAAAACGAAAATGTAATTCAGTTTCGTGATGAATTAAATTTATTTAAAGGGGATAAACCCCTGTTGTTTAATGTTTACGACTCAGGTAAAAAAGTAAAATTGACGCTAAATAGTAAAAAGCAAAAAGTTAAAATTACCCAAGAGTTACTCAGATTATTGGACGAAAAAAAGTGGCATTATAAATTAAATTAAGTGTATTGGTAAAAACCATCTTAGCATAAGTAAATTTGATTTTAGAGCTTTAAATAGTGTGGTTTAAAATAAGTACATTTGTTTACATAAATTTTATTGAAAATGGCATTAGAAATTACAGACGCAACTTTTGACGAAGTTGTTTTAAAATCAGATAAGCCCGTACTAGTTGACTTTTGGGCTGCTTGGTGCGGACCCTGCAGAATGGTTGGACCAATTATTGAAGAGTTAAGCAATGATTATGATGGCAAAGCCGTTGTGGGAAAAGTTGACGTAGATGCAAATCAAGAATTTGCCGCAAAGTATGGAGTTAGAAACATACCTACTGTTTTACTATTCGAAAAAGGAGAGTTAGTGGGAAGACATGTTGGAGTTTCCCCCAAAACAAAATATGCTGAGGCTATTGATGCTATTCTATAAAATTTCAAATACAAAATAAAACTTATTTCTTTTAAAGACGTTTTGTTTGTCAAATTCAAAATGGGGCGTATATTTGCACACGCTAATTAGGTCTGGTAGTTCAGTTGGTTAGAATACAGGCTTGTCACGCATGGGGTCGCGGGTTCGAGTCCCGTCCAGACCGCTTGATTCAAGAAGTTGTGTGTTGTTGATTTGACTATAGTCACTTTAGCAACTAATGAGAAGCTTTCCTTTAAAAGGGAGGGCTTTTTTTATAATGTCTAATTTAAAATCATTCATTTTAGACAGATTATTTCCAAATGCCAATATATTTTCCAAAATAATCAGCTTTGATAATTTTATTGTTTATTATCTATTAAATGTTTTGATTTATTCAAAATTTCTGGGATATAAAACAAATTAATTTTTACAAAATTAAATTAAAATATATTTAAACTTCCCAACTTTTTTTTTGTCAAAGGAATATATAAAATAACAGAAGTGAAAAAATATATTTTATATTTGCGCGGAATGTATAATGCCTAATATAAACACCTCTTTTATTCAAATAAAGGTTAATGTCTAAACCTTCAGTAAACTATATTTAAAATTTTACTTTAAACTCACAATGACTAAAAATAAATCATTAAAAAATTTACGAAAGTGGATTTTATTTGCCCTTGGAATTATTATTTTATTTGTTTCATTCAAACTTTCTCAATCTATTGCTAATAGTAATGATACCTCACCACCAGCGAGGAAAAATTTAGTAAAAGAAGTGTATGTACTTGAGGTGACAAATGGCAGTTTTCAAGTACAGATTCCATCAAATGGTGTTCTGGAAGCCCATCGAAGAATTAGTTTAACTTCGAGGGTACAGGGAGTAATGCAAACAATTAAACCTTTATTTAAGACTGGGCAGAAATATAAGATAGGTCAGACTCTGGTTCAAATTGATGCCTCTGATTATAGTGCAAATGTAAAAGCTCAACGTGCTTCTTTATATAATAAGATAACTTCAGTTCTTCCTGATTTACAATTAGACTTTAATGAAGGTTTTGATCAGTGGAGTCAATTTTTAAAGAGTTTTGACATAGAAAAACCCATACCAAGACTTCCGATAATGAAAGAAAATGTACGTCTTTTTGTTTCAGGTAGGGGTATCATCTCCTCCTATTATGCGTTGCAGAATTTGGAACAAAATTTACAATATTATTCGATTAAAGCTCCTTTTGACGGTGTTTTGGTAAGTGCAAATATGACTGAAGGCTCACTAGTTAGACCAGGACAACAGTTGGGTGAGTTTATTGCTCCAGGACAATATGAATTGAAAGTCTCCCTCCCAAAATCTTATATTCAAAAGATTGATCAAGGGGCAAAGGTTTTATTAAATTCTATTGATACAAATCAGACCTTTACAGGTACTGTTGAGAGAATAAATGCTAAAGTCAATACACAAACCCAATCCGTGGAGGTTTTTATTCGTGTTAGTAATCAAGAGTTGAAGGAAGGAATGTTTTTAGAGGCTAATATCAATGCTAATACTTTTGACAATGTTTTTGCTATTAATAGAGGACTGTTAAATGGAGATCAACAACTTTATGTTGTCGTGGATAATAAACTTGAACTTAAGAAAGTAGTTCCATTGCACTTTACAGAAACATTAGCTATTGTAAGTGGATTAGAAAATTTAGATGAAATAGTTGCTCAGCCATTGATAGGAGCTTTTGTCGGAATGGAAGTACTTCCATCCGTTATCACTCCATCAAAATAAGCTAACATGAGGAAAATAATTGATTATTTCATTAAGTATCATGTGGCAGTAAACGTCATCATTTTAGCTTTTTTATTATTTGGACTTTTAGGGGTTACATCATTAAAGTCGTCATATTTCCCGCTTGCAGAGTCACATACGGTTCAAATTGCAGTCACCTATCCTGGCGCATCTCCATTTGAAATTGAAGAAGGTGTTATTCTAAAAATAGAAGATAACTTAAAAGGATTAATTGGCGTTGAACGTGTTACATCAATATCTAGAGAAAATTCAGGCTCGATAACAGTGGAGGTTGAAAAAGAACGTGATATTAATTTCATGTTATTGGAAGTTAAAAATGCAGTAGATAGAGTACCTAGTTATCCAATTGGAATGGAACCTTTGGTAGTTTCAAAGCAAGAACAAATTAGATCAACTATAAATTTTTCTTTGACAGGAGATAACATCTCTCTTATTAAACTCAAAGAAATTGGACGTCAAATCGAAAATGATTTACGAGCAATTAAAGGGATATCTCAAATTAGTGTTTCAGGATATCCACAAGAAGAAATTGAAATTGCAGTTAATGAGAGTCAACTTTTAGCTTATGGCTTGAGTTTTTCATCCATTGCACAATCTATTGCTAAATCTAATATTATTGTAACTGGTGGACAGGTTAAAACCAATGCTGAGGAATTTTTAATTCGTGCAAATAACAAATTTTACTATGCAGATGAACTTGCTAATATTGAAGTACTTTCAAAACCAGACGGGACTAGGGTTTTATTAAAAGATATTGCATTAGTAAGTGATCGATTTTCGGAAACACCCAATAGAATTTATGTGGGTAATGATATCTCAGTAAACATTAGTGTAAACTCTACCAATTCAGAAGATGTAATTAGTGCTGCTGCCTCTGTTAGAGATTATATTGAAAAGTATAATGAAATCAATGACAACTTTACACTAACTATATTAAATGATCAATCGATTACTCTTACAGAACGTAATAAATTACTGATTGAAAACATTCTTCAAGGAATGCTTTTGGTTTTATTATTCCTTTCTATTTTCTTAAATTCAAGACTTGCTTTTTGGGTTGCCTTCGGGCTTCCAGTTTCGTTTTTAGGGATGTTTATTTTCGCTCCTTTATTTGGAGTTACTATTAATGTGTTGTCAACCTTTGGAATGATTATCGTAATAGGAATCCTAGTAGATGACGGGATTGTAATTGCAGAAAATATTTATCAGCAATATGAAAAAGGAAAAAGTCCTTATCGAGCAGCTGTAGATGGAGTTTTAGAAGTTCTTCCTCCTGTAGTCTCTGCAATTATAACTACCATATTAGCCTTTTCGTTATTTTTATTTTTGGATGGAAGAATTGGAGAATTTTTTAGTGAAGTATCCGTAGTAGTTATTCTAACTTTATTGATTTCATTAATAGAAGCACTAATAATATTACCTGCCCATTTAGCAAATTCCAAGGCCTTAATTAAGAAGAAAAGTGAACCTAAAACACTCTTAGCAAGAGGTTTTTCTAAGTTAAGAAAGATTAATAAAGTAGGAGATTTATTGATGCAATCTTTAAGGGATAAAATCTACCAGCCAACTTTAAAATTTTCATTGAATAATAGATTTTTGATACTTACGGTTTTTGTAGCATTTTTTAGTTTGACGATTGGCTCTTTTGGAGGGGGTATTATTAGAACTTCTTTTTTTCCATCTATTGCAAGTGACCGAATATCAATAAGTTTGGTAATGCCTAATGGAACCAATGAGAGGATAACAGATTCTATTATTAGCCTAATTCAAACAAAAGCAAAAATTGTAGATAATGAATTCTCCGAAAAGTATTTAAAAGGAACTGAAAATACACTTTTTGTAAATACTATTAAAACACTTGGTAATGGTTCTTCAAGAGCGAATCTTACAATAAACCTATTGCCAGGTGAGCAACGTCCCGATGTGATTCGAGCAGATATGATTTCCTCACGGTTATCGGAATTAGTGGGCCCTTTAATAGGTATAGAAAGCATTATATATGGTTCTGGCTCTAATTTTGGAGGAAAACCTATTTCAGTTTCTTTATTATCTAATAATATCTACGAATTAAAACAAGCTAAAAATGAACTTAAAAAGGAATTAGAATCTAACCCATTATTAAAAGATATTGAAGATAATGACCCCGCTGGAATTAAAGAGATTACACTTCAATTAAAAGATAATGCGTATTCTTTAGGTTTAGATTTACAATATATAATGAGTAGAGTGAGGGCCGGCTTTTTTGGAGTCCAAGCACAGCGTTTTCAGAGAGGACAGGATGAAATTAGGGTTTGGGTTCGATACAAAAAAGAAGACAGATCATCCATTACTCAGTTAGAGGACATGAAGATTGATCTTCCAAATGGTCAGTTTGTTGCTCTTAAAGAAATTGCAACCTACACCATTAGAAGAGGGGATGTTTTGATTAATCATCTTGATGGAAGAAGAGAAATTCAAGTATCAGCAAACCTAAAAAACCCAAAAGAATCTTCTGCAACGGACATAATGGCTGACATCCGATATAATATTATGGCTAAAATACAGGAAAAGTATACTTCTGTGAGTGCTTCCTATGAAGGACAAAATAGAGAAGCTGCTAAACTTTTGAATTCATTAGTGGGCGCAGGAATACCTATCTTGATTTTAATATATATGACCATTGCATTTACCTTCAGAAGTTTTTCTCAGCCTATTTTATTATTTTTATTAATTCCAATAAGCCTTATTGGAGTAGCCTGGGGTCATTGGATTCATGATTTTCCCGTTAATATACTTTCTTTATTAGGTATTATTGCACTTATTGGAATTATGGTTAATGATGGTCTGGTTCTTATTGGAAAGTTTAATAATAATTTAAGAACAGGATTTTCTTTTCATGAAGGTCTTTTAAATGCTGGAAAGTCTCGATTTAGAGCAATCTTTTTGACCTCTGCCACAACGGTAGCAGGGTTAACTCCACTGCTTTTAGAAAAAAGCAGACAGGCACAATTTTTAAAACCAATGGCCATCAGCGTTTCTTATGGGATTGCTTTTGCAACTATATTAACACTTATAGTCTTGCCTATTTTTCTTTCATTAAATAATCAGTTAAAGGTTACCTTTAAATGGTTAGTTTCTGGTGAATATCCTTCAAGAGAATCAGTTGAGAGTTCCATAAAAGAAATTATTGAAGAAAAGAAAATTACAGAAGGAGAAGAACCTCTAAAATCAATATCGTCATGAGATTTTTAGCAATAGGAGCATTCATTATCTTAAGTATACTTATTTCACCACTATATGGACAAAATATATTATCAAAAGAAGATGCTTTGGCTATTGCTTTAGAGAAGAATTTTGGAATTCAGGTTTCTAAAAATAATCTTGAGATTTCAAAAAATAATAGTAGTATTCTTAATTCAGGTTTTTTGCCCTCAGTCTCTCTTATTGGTGGTTCAAATTTAACCACCTCTAATTCAGAAATCGCATTTCCAGGGCAATTTATTGAAGACGGTTCTCCGAGAACAAATTTGAACTTAGACAACCAAGAATCCCAACGATTTAATGGTGGGGTAAATTTAAACTACACACTTTTTGATGGCATGGGCAGAAGGTTTACCTATAAAATACTAAAAGAGCGGTATGCTTTGAGTGAGCTTCAGCTTCGTGAAACTATAGAATTTACAATCATTCAGTTATATAGTGTATACTTTAATGTAGCTCAACTCACAGAGTCAAAATCAATATTTAAGCAAGCTTTAGAGGTTTCTAAAGAACGCCAACTCAGAGCAGAAAGTGCTTTTAAATTTGGTCAAGCAAATAAACTTGTCGTTTTAAATGCGCAAGTAGATGTAACCAATGATAGTATAAGTGTATTAGAGATAACCCAACAGCTTGACAATGCGAAGCGCGACTTAAATTTATTACTTAGCCAATCTATGGATAATGAATATTCGGTTTCGACACAAGTTAATTTTGTTCCTGAAATTCAACTTGTGGAGATGCTTAAAACCCCACAAGCCAATAATGTTAGCTTGTTAAAGCAAAAACAAAATGCTCAAATTAACTCTTATGACATTAAAGTGAGTCAATCAGGATATTTACCCTCAATTGGTTTGATCGGCTCATACGGTTGGAATTTAAACCAAAGTCCTGCATCGGCTTTTTTTCCTGGGACAAATAACAATTCCTTTTCCATGAGTCTTGGTGCAAATTTAAGTTGGAGTTTGTTTGATGGTGGAAGAGCATTTACGAGGGTTAAAAATGCTAAAATTGCAGTTGAGAATCAAAAAATTATCACCGCAGAAATACAGCTTACTTTTGAACGAGATTTGTCAAATGCAATTCAGAGTTTCAAAAATGCCAAACAGATTTATTCAATACAAAAAAAGCAAGTAGAAACTGGGACATACAATTTTGAGCGCTCTCAGGCACAATATAATTTAGGCTCAATTACTGCCATTGAGTTTCGACAAGCTCAAATCAACTTAAGAAATGCTCAAAATAAACGTACACTTGCTAAATATCAAGTAAAATTAGCAGAATTAACATTACTTCAGCTTTGTGGCCAATTACTGAATATTTCTCTGTAAGAAATAAAAAAAATAGGGTGGGTTTTCTGAAGTTAAATAAAATGTTCTGTTATGTTTAAAAAGGATGTTTTTTAAATTCTGACTAAAACCTTATTTAATACACCTATTTCACCTATTAATTTTATAGTTTTGTGCAGAATCTAAAAATAGTTTTATGGCTTTTGATATTGACATTATTAAGCAAGTTTACAGTCGCCTTTCTAAGCGTGTGACTGAAGCAAGAAATCTTATTGGACGCCCTTTAACTGCAACTGAAAAAAATCTATATTCACATCTTTGGGAAACCTCAGAAAAGCGAATATTTGATAGAGGAAACGATTATGTTGATTTTGCTCCAGATCGAATTGCTTGTCAAGATGCAACTGCTCAAATGGCATTGCTACAGTTTATGCAGTCTGGAAAATCAAAAGTAGCAGTTCCAACAACGGTTCACTGCGACCACTTAATTCAAGCCAAAGAAGGAGCAGTACAAGATTTAAAATCTGCAAACAGTACTTCAGCAGAAGTTTTTAACTTTTTAGAGTCAGTATCTGATAAATATGGAATTGGCTTTTGGAAGCCAGGAGCAGGGATTATTCATCAAGTAGTTCTAGAAAACTATGCTTTTCCAGGAGGGATGATGATTGGTACTGATTCTCATACAGTAAATGCAGGAGGTTTAGGAATGTTGGCAATTGGTGTTGGTGGTGCAGATGCTGTTGATGTTATGGCGAATATGGCTTGGGAATTGAAATTCCCAGAGTTAATAGGAGTTAAATTAACTGGAAAATTAAATGGTTGGACAGCACCCAAAGATGTTATATTAAAAGTAGCAGGTATTTTAACCGTCAAAGGAGGGACAGGTGCTATTATTGAATATTTTGGTGACGGAGCAGAGTCCATGTCTTGTACTGGAAAGGGAACCATTTGCAATATGGGTGCTGAAGTAGGCGCAACCACTTCAACTTTTGGGTATGATGAATCTATGGAGCGCTATTTAAGAGCTACAGGGAGAGACGATGTAGCTAATGCTGCCAATAATGTTAAAGAACACCTAACCGCAGATCCTGAGGTTTATGCAGATCCAGAAAGCTATTTCGATAAAGTAATAGAAATCGATTTAAATACACTTACTCCTCACATAAACGGTCCTTTTACACCTGACTTAGCCACACCTGTTTCAAAGATGACTAAAGTTGCTAAAAAGAACGGCTGGCCTTTGAAAGTTGAATGGGGATTAATAGGTTCGTGTACGAACTCATCTTATGAGGATTTAGCTCGAGCTGCTTCCATTGCCAAACAAGCAGTTGATAAAAAGTTAGTTACTGTAGCAGAATTTGGTATTAATCCAGGTTCTGAACAAGTAAGATATACCGCGGATCGCGATGGATTATTGTCAATTTTTGAAGATTTAAATGCCAAGATTTTCACTAATGCTTGTGGACCTTGTATTGGTCAGTGGGCTAGAGAAGGCGCTGATAAAGAAAAGCGCAATTCTATTATTCATTCATTTAATAGAAACTTTTCAAAGCGAGCAGATGGAAATCCAAACACGCATGCTTTTGTAGCTTCACCAGAGATGGTTGCTGCAGTGGCTATTTCGGGCAGATTAGACTTTAACCCAATGACTGATGTTCTAATCAATCAGAAGGGGGAGGAAGTTAAATTAGACCCACCTACGGGTGTTGAATTACCTCCTTTAGGGTTTGACGTTAAAGAAAACGGATACTTGGCTCCTCAAGAAGATGGTTCATCTATAGAGGTTGTTGTAAAAGATAATTCAGAACGCTTACAACTACTTTCTCCGTTCCAACCTTGGGATGGTAATAATTTAATGGGAGCTAAACTCCTAATTAAGGCTAAAGGGAAATGTACTACAGATCATATCTCTATGGCAGGACCGTGGTTACGTTTCAGAGGACATTTAGACAACATTTCTAATAACTGTTTGATTGGTGCAATTAATTCTTTCAATGATAAAACAAACTTTGTTAAAAATCAACTTTCAGGAGATTTTGGAGGAGTTCCAGATGTGCAGCGTTCATATAAAGCAGCTGGAATTGAAAGCGTAGTTGTTGGTGATCATAATTACGGCGAAGGTTCTTCTCGAGAGCATGCAGCAATGGAACCACGCCATTTAGGAGTTAAGGTGGTATTAGTAAAATCATTTGCTCGTATTCACGAGACTAACTTGAAAAAACAAGGGATGCTTGGGATTACTTTCAGTGATGAACAGGATTATGATATAATTCAAGAAGATGATACTTTTAACTTTGTGGATTTGGAGTTATTTACTCCTGGAAAACCTTTAAGTATTGAGGTGATTCATTCTGATCAAACTAGTCATACTATTGAAGCAAATCACACTTATAATGCACAACAAATTCAATGGTATAGAGAAGGCTCTGCACTAAATTTAATCAAGAAACAAAACATTCGTTGAGAGCCTTTTTTTATTGGCTAAGCTTTATTTATTGTTAAGAAAATAGGCCTCTAATATTAAGGGAATACTAATCTATTGTTAAGAGTTGTTCAAAAAAACCACCTATTTCTTTTTCTTTATCTATAAAATGGATTTCTAAAATCCAGTTGCGTTCTTTCCCTTTTTGATCAAAAGTTCTCATGTCAATTTTATTTTCCGGATGAATATAATTTGTTTTGTCTTCTTCTTCTAAACGTTCATGAGGAAAATGTCCAATTAAGTGCCCAGCGATTTCACCTCCAAATTCCCAACCATAGTTTTGGGCTAAAATTTTGCAGAAATCATAGAGTTGCGCTCCGGTAATTTTTTTTTGTTGATCAAAATAAGCTTTTCCCTCCCACCAAGCGAGTTCGATGTCCTTGGCTAATTTTATTTTGAGAGGATCTTTTCCTAGGACATAAGTTCTCCCAAAATCAGCCTCCCACTCATCGAAAATAGGGCCAAAATCAATAAATAAAATATCCTCTGATTGCAGTGTAAGATCTTCTGGATTTTCATCGTAAGGTTTTAAGGTGTTTTTTCCAGCCCGAACAATTCGCTTATGCCAATATTTTTCAATACCAAACAGTTCAAAAGCTAAATTAAAAATAGCATTATTGAGATTTTTTTCTGTTTCTCCTGGAATGAGCAATCCTCGATCTTCAATTTCTTGAAATAATTTGGACGCTTTTTTTTCAGCCTCTAAAAGGAGATTTTTGGGTGAGTTCATTTAAAAATTATTAAGTCAAAAGGCACAATATTTGATGCAAATTAGTTCTTTTTTAAACGGCTTTAAATAAAAGCAAGAAACTCTTATTTTACAAACAATAGATTAAATAGCGTAAACGCGAACAAAAAAATGAAACCCATTAAAAGGCAAATAAATCTTAAACATAATTTTGGTCCTATTCAATCTTATCGATGAATATTATTTATGGGATACAACTATTTCCCCAATTGGGTCTAGGCAGAACCCAAGCTTCTGCATCATTATCAAATTCATTAGGTTGAGTTCGAAAACCTTCGACACACCAGCCAGACAGATCTTGGTTAAAAGAAATGGCGTTAGAAAACATTTTACTCATATCAGTAACATTTGTTGTGTCCCACTTCGATATATTTTGATTAAAATTAGTTGCGTATAAAAACATGCTCTCCATGAAATTTACTTTTGTAGTTTTCCAACTACTGATGTCTTTGTTAAAGTTTACAGCATAACTAAACATTGCAACCATATTAGTTACATTCGAAGTATCCCAGTTGCTTAAATCTTGATTAAAAGACGATGCATCTTTAAAAAAGCGACCCATATCAGTTACACTCGATGTTTCCCATTTACTTATATCTTGGTTAAAAACAATAGCAGCCTCAAATATATTACCCATGTCTTTAACTTTAGATACGTCCCAATTCCCAACATCTTGATTAAAGACCAATGCATTAGAAAACATACTATTCATAGAAATGACTTTTGAAGTTTTCCAACGACTGATATCTTGGTTAAAGTTAACAGCAAAAATAAACATGCTAGACATATTGGTTACTTTTGATATATCCCAGTTTCCAATATCCTGATTGAAATTAGTAGCATATTCAAACATTTGATTCATTTCAGTTACATTAGCTGTATTCCAATTTCCAATATTTTGATTAAAATTCCGTGCATTACCAAACATTTTTTTCATTGAAATCACCTTAGAAGTATTCCAGGCACCAATATTTTGATTAAATACAGAGGCGCTTTCAAACATCTGACCCATAGAAGTAACATTAGCTGTATTCCAATTTCCAATATTTTGATTAAAATCAGAAGCCCCTTTAAACATACTTTCCATTGAGGTTACCTTAGAAGTGTCCCAGTTACCAATATTTTGATTAAAGCTTCTTGCATTATCAAACAACTGACTCATATTGCTCACTTTTGAAGTATTCCAATTTCCAATATTTTGATTGAAGCTAGTCGCAAAAAAAAACATTCCTTCCATCGAAGTAACATTAGAAGTATTCCAATTACCAATATTTTGATTAAATGATGATGCCCCATAAAACATCCTTTTCATATTATTGACTTTAGAGGTGTCCCAGCCACCAATATCCTGGTTAAAAAGATAGGAGGCATAGGATACACTTTCAAACATTTCTCCCATATCTTTAACTGCTGAGGTATTCCACATTCCAATATCTTGATTAAATTTTGTAGCAAAAGAGAACATTTTATTCATTGAAATAACCTTCGATGTATCCCAGCCACCAATATCTTGATCAAATGATGATGCTCGATAGAACATCTTTTCCATTGACTCAACATTAGATGTGTCCCAAAAGGAAATGTTAGCGTTAAAAGAATTATTTAAACTAAATAATTCACCCATAATGGTAACTAAAGTTGTGCACAGATTAAAATTAAATTCGTTGACCTTTTCTATTAAAGATAAATTATCAACCACAATGTATAAAACACCTTCAATTTCAAATGAATCACCAACAATCGCATCTGGACATTTACAAATACCATCCTCAAAATAAATCAATGGCTCTACAAAAATCACTTCTACTGTTCTTGTAATCGAATTAGAATTTCCATCCGAGTCAGTAACCGTATACTTTATAATATAGGTTCCCAATATTGAAGTATCTACGGAGCCTGATGATATAATTATATCTGTAAGGTTACCATCCTCATCATCTAAAGCAGTAACTCCAGGGTCAACGAAAATTGCACCTAACCCAATAGTCAAGGTTGAGGAACCTGTTAAAGAAATAATGGGTTGGTTGGTTTGGCTTATATCAATTGAGTCGTGATTAAAGCAATTAACGAATGACATTAACATCAAAAAGAAAAGTAATCTCTTCATCACTTTTTCAAAGTAATTTTGTGAAAATACAAAATAGGAAATAATTTGCTTATTCAATTTTTTGATTACTAATATAATAAATCCAATGTGCTATTATGATTATATATCTCGGTTCTTAGTATGCAAATTTTAAAGAATTACAGTCGATATACAACTCTAAAAGTGATAAACCGAGGCTGTATAAAAGTTTCAGAACTGAAGACAGCTAAATTATTTGCGTTATTTCTAACTTGGGAATCAATATTAAGAATGTTCGATGCTTTTATTTCATATTCCCATTTAGCGTCTTTATCTTTTCTATATGAAAGTTTTGCATCCCAAATTTGAAAAGATTGAGACTCACCAATATCTTGACTTTGAGTTGTAAAACTGTAGTTTGTTCTGAAAGTGAATTTCTCTATTACAAAGGCATCAAATTCTATAGAAGGTGCTTTTGTGATAAATTTAGTTTCTCTACTTCCTTGATTATTATTAGCAATACTGTACCGATATCTTAATCTAACATTTGGAGCCACTCTGAAGTTCGTTCTTATCTCTGGTGTGTAGGTTTGAGTAAAGCCCTCATTCAATGATTGTTGCCCTTGAATAAACTGATTTATTTTACTATAATTAAAACTACTGTTTAAACCGGCTCTTATTTTGCCAAAGGTTCGTTGAATCCGACCAAAGACATTAAAATTTTCATCTGCAAAATTCGAATTAAAAAAAGTACTGGTACGAATAACACTTTCAAAATCAGTAAGACTTCGAATCTGATCAATATTTTTCGCATATGCTACTCGCGCAAAAACATTGGTATAATTAAAGAGATTAAAACTACTGTACAATAGACTAACGTTATGCGATAATGCATTTTGAAGATCGGGTGTGCCGTATTGAATACTGTTATAACTATTGATCAACAAGCCTCTTGCTAATCGAGTTACATCAGTAAATTGATTTCGCATATTATAATTTAAGGTTAAGGATTCACCTTTCTTAATTTGAATTCGTGTTTCAAAATCGGGTAAAAAGCGAATAAATTTATCTTCTATCTCTTTTCCAAATTGAATATTTCTATTTCCATAAGCATGAATAGAAAATCCCGGAGTCACCGTAAATTTACCTTTCCTAAAACGATAGTGAACACCCATATACAGATCGCTAAAATTGTATTCTGTATCGTTAATTGCAAGCCCATCATTGAACCTCGGTGTCGGTTCAAATTTTATGCTTTGATTTAAAAATTGAAAGATATTAGAGTTAAACTGTTGGTGACTTTGTATGGTTCCCAGTGTAAAATTGATATTACTTTTAGGATTGATGATGTGGTAATAATCTAATTTTGCATCTAGTTGATTGGATCCTATTTGCTTTTCTTGACCAAGGTTATAGTTCGATAGTGATGTATTAAGCCCAATAGACTCAGCAGTTATATCAAAAGGGTCAGAATTATCAGGATTATTATCAATTGTAACATTATAAAAAGGATTCTCATTTTTTAAGACATGTTGCGCTTCAAAAGCGAAGATATTATCCTCATCAAGGGTGAAATAGTAACTAAAGTTTTGATTTATATTATAGGGTGTTATTTCATCTACTTGATTAGTATTTCCTAGGACAGATGAAAAGGAATTCTGTTTTTGCGAATCATTGGAAACACGTGTAAGAATATCATAGTCAAATTGATTATTAAAATTGGGTTTATAGGAGGCGCTGAGTTTTAATAATCCTTGATTAGAAAGCTCCGTATTGGATTGTTCTGTTCTTTCGTTGGGTATTCCCAAATCTGGATTCGTGTATTGTGCCAAACTTATTTCATTGGATAGAATTTGACTACTATTAAATATTAAAAATCCACCTAGATCTAACGTCTTTTTTGGAGAATAGCTAAAGTTTGCGGAAGCCAACTGGTTTTCAATTTTTAAGGCATTTCTTTGTGAGGTAAGAAAATTCAAACTATTATCTCCTAAATTAATACTTGTCCCACTTTTATTGCTTGGTCTACTGAAGCCACCACCAAACCCCCTGATGTCTCTCCGAGTTAAGGCTAACTCTCCAATATTATTTACATCACTAATAAAGTTAATACTGTATTTTGGGTTATAGTAAAATAGTTTGGGCTGAACTAGATATAATTGATCATCAGGTGAATCCCCAGCTCCTAGAGTTACATCTCCAAACCAAAAGCTTTCTTTTCCTGATTTCAACTTAATATTAATTGCAAAATTATCTTGATTATTTCTTACACCACTAAGCTGTCCTACTTCTGCGTAGTTTCTCAATACCTGAATTTTATCCACTGCATTAGAAGGTATGTTCTTGGTTCCAATTTTAGTATCTCCATCAAAAAAATCTTTCCCGTTGACCATTAATTTATTGACGACTTTCCCTTCAACTTCTATTTGACCATCTTCATTTATTTCAACACCAGGTAACTTGTCAATTATATCTTCTAGTTTTCGTTCTGTTCCGTTCTTAAAAGAATCTGCATCATAAATAAGTGTATCTCCTCTAACAATTACAGGCATTTTTACAATGACCTCTTGTAAAGCAATGTCAGAACGAAGATTATAGTCTTTTAGTAGGCTAATCTCTTTTGTGCTAATACTATCTTCTAGGGTTCTAAGACCTATGTAACTTACTTGTATGTTGTAATTGGTATTTTTATTAAGGTTAAGTTTATATTTTCCGTTAATATCAGTTAGAGCGTAGGACTCGAGGTTTCTTGTCTTTTTATTTATAGCTACTAAACTCGCAGATTCTAATGGGCTTTGCAAGCTATCAGTTACAATGCCTTCAAGTTTTATTTGTCCGTAAGAAATAAAGCAACATGCAAAGGATAAAAGAATATATTTTTTAATCATATGGATTACAGCTAAATTGGTTAAAAAAATTAAAAAATATTAACCTCTTCTTCTTCCACGATTATTTCGCATCTCAAGCATCTTGCCCTGAACAGTAGCTCTGTAATCCATTTTTTTAATTTCTTTTCCCTTATCAGGCGCTTCAATACTTATTTTATCTTTTGGATTAATAACAATTTCGGAGCATAGAATAGTTGTATTCCCTGCGCTGACTTCAAGTATAAGTCCGGGAAGTCCCCAATATTCTGCAGGACCGTGTTTCAATGGGATTTGAAGAGTAAACCAGGCCTCGACTTCGGTCATTTTTACTTCTGTGTTTTCTCCTTCAGAGTTTGCTTGAGCTAAATCATTCCATGAAAAGTTAAACCAATTTAGTTCTTCACTTGGAATAGAGGAAGTGGCTTTAAAACAAATGTATTGTCCAATTTGTTTTGATTCAGAATCCATTTTCCATTCAATTTTTTGAAGGGCATCTTTAACTAAAAATCGCTTACCATAGAATTCTTGAGCTTGAACTAATTCTTCAGTACGGATATTTTTATATTGCTCTCCTCTTGTAAAATTACTTCCCCAAGAATCTGTAGCGCCAGAAATAGCATCTACTTTTTCTTCTTCTTTGAAAAGGGATTCTTCTTTATTAAAAGATAAAGTATATGTTTTTTCTAGTCTGTTTTTTAGTCTGCTTTGAATCTGTTTCTTTTCTGCTTCACTCATTCTAGCGCCCCATGTTCCTAAGTCCATTCTAGATTTAGAAAAATAATAGGCCTTTCCTTGAAACTCTTGTGAATCATTATTTGAAACAGCTGTTAGAAAGGGTAAGGTAATTATTAAGGATATTTTAAATAAGAATAATCGCATGTCAAATTGTGGTTTTGTCTAATTTACAAAAATATCAGAGCACAAATTAGTTATTGAAGGATGTTATTTAAAAATGTGTATTTGATTAAAACTTTACTATAATCTATATTTACTTATCATATTAGGACAAAGTTTAATTGCCGTCTTTTACAAGTTCACGAATATACTCGCATTCTTCATCAGTCCATTGAATAAAATCCGCGCCAGTAAAAAAGTCCTTCACTTCGGTTTGGAACAAATCATAATCTAAGGATCTGACATTTGGAGCCATTAAACCACCGCCATCATGTGAAGCATTGAAAACATCATGCCCAAGTTCGTGATACATTAAAAATAATTGTTCTCCAGTGCTCAAGTTTCTGAATATAGTTTCATCAACTAGAATAAGTACATTATCTAAACAAGAGCCATTTGCAATTCCTGCAGTACTTCCTCCAAGATCTTGAGGGACGAATGTCACGTCCTCTAAATAAGAAAGGTCTACGTCATACAGGGCTGCTGACAATACAAATGCATCCCAATATGAACTTAGTAATATTGGCTTTACCTTACTGTAAATCGGATCGTTATTGTAATCTAGCGTTTCAGCTATTGGATCATCTTCAATATTAGAAAGTGTTTCTGAGGTTTGGCTTTCTGAATCTTTAGAACAACTTAATACAAATAAAAACAGTATTAAAATTTTTTTCATAGCATTTATTTTTGCAAAAATACAAATACTTAATTAAAGTAATTTTCATTTACTTTAATTATTCCCAATAAAATACCCTCCTAATAGGAGGGTATTTTATTGGGAATAATTAAGATTTTTTTTAATATTTAAAACTTATTCAGCTGTTTCCATTTCTTCTGAAGCTAATGAATTCATAAGACCTCCCGCATCAAAATAATCTCCACCACCAATTATAAGACCATCTTTGAAATCCCATGTATGATAAGTTACTAATTCCCAACTTTTACCAGTTGCGGTATGAACACCTGTCCATTTCCCATAAGATCTAACGCTACCGTCAGACATGCCATTTTCGGGAGAAACACCAGGAAGCCAGTTTTCTGCTGTATAATTAACGTCTTCCATTGCATCATGCCAACCTTTCAAGTAAAGACCAAATTGTTCTTTATTTGCAAGTCCACCACCGTGAAAGGCTTTTTGCCATTGAACA
>Ga0115003_10000592_pt1 | contig 32110 bp, 26 predicted proteins | sample ArcticOcean_MG_C_7_FD_88736 | JGI IMG/M metagenome (GOLD analysis project Ga0115003, IMG submission 88736) | Marine microbial communities from western Arctic Ocean - ArcticOcean_MG_CB11_88 | ecosystem: Environmental > Aquatic > Marine > Oceanic | place: Arctic Ocean: Canada Basin | collected...
CCGTAGCCGAGTAGGACCAGCAGGGATCCGGCGAGGGTCGCACCCACGGGCCCGATGCGGTTGTCCACATCGGTTAACTTGAAAATGTCATCTGCGGGCGAATACGTCGCCAACGCAATGGCGGCGAGCAGGCCGAAGCCGACCAGTACGAGACCTACCGCTTCATTGGTGACGCGCGCCGCGAACGAATCACCCTTGCCCTTGCGACGATTCGCGGATTTCGGTTTAGCCATGATTGCCCACCCAGATCTGCCCAGCGACGTCTCTCGCCATCAGCAGGCGACGTTTTGTCAGCCAGCCGACGAGTTTTGTCGGGTTTGTCGGTCGGGGGGAATTCGTGCGCTTTTTCGAACTTAGGGAATAGACACCGAACGTGTGCATTGCGAGCAGTGAATCGTCGAACCGCAGTGACGCAGCGTCGGCGCCCTTCCGCATGTCTTGGTGCGTGTGTTTCTTATATCGACCGCGCCGTGGCGCCAACCCATATTTTGGCATTCTAGACCTAAGACGAAAGGCCATGCTCCTTTACCCCCCGGAAAGGAAAACGCGTCGGGAAGGTAATCGGCCCGTGCCCCGGCCGTCAACCTGCGTTCGAAATCAGGGCCGAGAACGAGCCCTTCCCTCAGCACAAACCTTCGCGGGCGGAAGGCGACGAGGCGATCGCAGCGAGGACGGCATTTCTGGGATCCGCGCGACAAAGAGTCCGGGCCCCGAAATTCCGACCTCCGACGGGTCACTCCCTGCGACCACGCCGCTCGCAATCGCCCAGGCGGTTCCAGGCACGAGGCTTCTGCTGGACACGACCGCGACGGGAACACCCGCCTCGATCGCCATCTGAGGTGCCCTGTACTTGAAGTTTGTAATCGAGTCGTCGGACTTTCCCGCACACATTTGAGAAACACACATAGGCTGCGCCCTGTCTTCATGAGTGCCACGCCTCATAAATCACTGGGTGCCGACGACGGCTCGTTGTGAACTGCAATACATCGGGCTCGTCGCGAGTTCGGGTTCGGGTTCGGGTTCGGGTTCGGGTTCGGAATCGCAGTCAAACAGGAGTTCACTTTATGGCGTCGTTAACTTCAAACCACTGTCCGCCGCAAAAACCAAATCCGCTCAGAGCGCCGTGCAGCGGTCTTGAATCCCCCAAATGTCTTGACTCGCGATCGGACGAAGGGAATCATGCCCAGAGCAGTTTTTTTGCCTTCAATCCCCCTGAGCGTCCCTACGGAGTAACAAAATGGCAGGTATCAACAAAGCGATCTTGATCGGCAATCTCGGACGCGATCCAGAGCTTCGCTACACACAAAACGGTCAAGCCGTCGTCAATTTCTCTCTCGCCACCAGCGAAAACTGGATGGACAAAGGCGGCGAGCGGCAAGAACGAACCGAGTGGCATCGCATTGTCGCATGGGGCAAGACCGGCGAACTGTGCGCGCAGTACTTGTCGAAGGGGCGCACTGTCTACATCGAAGGGCGCATTCAGACGCGAGACTGGGAAGACAAAGAAGGCACGAAGCGCCAAACGACAGAGATCAACGCGACGACCGTGCAGTTCCTCGGCGGGCCGCGTGGTGACGGCGACAGTTCGGGTGGCTACTCGGGACCGACCGGGGATTCAGGGGGCTCCAGTGCTGGCGGCGCCTCCAGTGCTGGCGGCGCCTCCGATGCTGGCGGCGCCTCCGGTGCTGGCGGCGCCATGGACAGCGGTGGTGGGGATTCGATGGGTGGAGGCGGTGGAAGTGAGCCTCCGCCGCCGGACACGGACATCCCGTTCTAAATGAGAGCATCTCGGTTCATTGATGCTTCGTCCATGTTGAATCGGTGGGCAATCAATGTTGCAATCAATGTTGCATCGAAGCGCCATCGGACGACATCTTCATCACAGCGTCCGAGCGACTACGCACGGTGGCGAGTCAGTTTCCGTCGCCGTTCGTTTCGTTCGGGCCGTTGCGCAATGAGCGAATCATCGCGTTGATGCGGGTGCGATCGTCTTCCGACAGTTCGTCGAACTCGATCCCCATACCCGCCGGTGCGTCCGCGGTCGCACTTCGCACCCAGGCGACGCGCCCGACGGTTTGAAGTGGGTCGTTGCTGCCGGGCAAGTTGAATCGCATTGCGACTTCGGTCCCCGTAGCGCGCGGCGTTTCAGTTTCGATGAACAAGCCACCTTCATTGATGTCGCGCGTAAACTCAGAGAAGATTTCGTCGATCGTCGAATATTCGATCCGCACCAACAAGTCGGTGCGATCGAAGCGCCGGCGTTCGATGCCTTGCGGCTCAGCTTCATCCGTCTGGGCATCAACGATGCTCACTTTGGACATGGACTTCGATCCTCTGCGGTTCTATCGCGTTCAAGGCGGCGGTCCGTCTCGAAGCGCTTTCGAGTTGGACCAGTTTAGCCTTGCTTCTGTTCTTCGACGAATTGCGCTGAGGTCATTAGTTTTCTCCGCATATATTTCTCGCCCCCCCCCCGCAGGGAAAGCGGTTCCGTCCTGCTCAAATCGATCGAAGACGACCTCGACACAGGACCTCATCCTTAGACCGGTCCTTCGAGTTCCCCCGCCTCGCAGAAGCTGAAATAGCCACGTTCGGCGACCACCACGTGATCCACCACGCGAATGCCGACGATTTTCCCGGCCTCGACGAGGCGCTGGGTCACCTGTCGGTCTTCGCCGCTTGGCGCTGGGTCCCCACTCGGATGGTTGTGGACGAGCACCACCGCTGCAGCCGATGCTCGAACCGCCGACCGGAACACTTCGCGCGGGTGCACGAGGCTCGCAGTGAGTGTGCCCTGCGAAATCGTGACTTCTCGCAATACACGATGACGACTGTCGAGCAGGATCACCAGAAAGCGTTCGCGTTCGCAGTCGCGAAGACGAGGATGAAAGTGGTGATAAATTTGTTCGGGACCGCTCATGCGTTCGCCCGCGAGAAGCCTTCTGCCATGAAGGCGACGACCGAGTTCGATCGCGGCGGCAAGACTTGCGCGCTTCGCCGGCCCGACGCCGCGCACGGTGGCGCCTTCGCTTTTTATAAAGCGCGCGAGTCCTAGCAAGCCGTGCGCCTGATCGAGAACCACTCGCGCAACCGACACCGCATCGCGTCCCCTGCCTCCGGTGCGAAGCAGCAGCGCAACAAGTTCGGCATCCGAAAGCGCTTCCGTGCCGAGCGCGTGCATGCGCTCGCGTGGCAGATCACGGTCATGGGTCCCGGGCGGAATCTCCTCGGGCAGCTGAACTGGAAAAGACGAACCCTCGTTTGCCACGATCTTGTTCACTGCGGACACGGTCATTGTTGAAGCTCCGCGGGACCGGAGGCGACTTTCATCTTAGCGGGATGCGCTGCCCTCGACCTCAACTCGCCGAACAAAACAAGAAATTGCCCATGACTCGCTTCAGCGTGACGCCGCGCATTCACGCTCTTTTGCGAAGGCCTTGTCCACCACCTCGCCAAAGCTCAGCGAATCGAGCTCGGGAGCGATTAAGCTGCGAAGCGTTTCACGGCGATATTCAGACGCCTCAAGCTCCCGAACGAAAGCGCGCAGCAACGCGAGGTAGCCACGCGCTTCAGCGGCTTGGCTCAACGACACTTCGAGCTCAATCGGAACCGTCGGGCGATACACCAAGCCCCCATCGAACTCCACCTGCCCATCGTTCGCAGAGACTTCGCCTAAGCGACGCATGGCGGCCCGCATGTACGGATCTGTGAATGCACCCTTTGGGGTGAGTGCTCGAGACAAGGAGCCGCGATCGAGGCTCTCACGCAAGGCCGTGTCGAATGCGAGGCGACATCCCGAAACGTCATCTGATGTGATGCGCGCAAGTGCCGCCTGCGCGGCGGCAACGCTCTCGCCTCGCCCCTGACTCGGTAGGACGTCAAGACTGAACGTAAAAAGGTCGCGCGCGGCGTCGCGGTCAAGGCGCGAGCGGAGATCCACTTCAAGGTTGTCGACAAACGAAACACTCACCATGAAGTCTTCACCGACCTGCCGAGACGTCGCCTGCTCGATCATCGGGCTCGAGATCCCGGCGATCGCTCCGGCCGCTTCGGACGTCTGCGCGGTTTCGCTCAGAATGAGATTGAAACCGCTGTCTTTCTCTTGAACGCGGAACGTCGGTGATTCGGTGGTCAAAAACATCAACGTGGAGCGCCCGCCGAAGTAACGGTGTGAGACCGCCGACAAGGTGTTGGGCAAAGGTTCTAAGTTGATCACCAGCTCCGATTTGCGCGACGCAACCGGCACGGTCACGCTCTGCTGTCGGTACCCCTCTTGAAACGCGCGGACGACTAGCGCATCGCGCGGCCCCGTTTTCACCCGCGGTGGCAAAATGACCGTAACGGGCGCCTGCGCCTGCTCGAAGCGCTTTTGGAAATTGCGCCGCACATAGAACAAGTCGACAAAACCACCGGAAGGCGTGGTGTCGATCTCGATCGCTCGCTCCGAATACCAATAGCCTAAGCCACCTTGAAAGATGGAACGCACCGGCGCCACCACGTTGCGCATACTAAAACCGACCGCATCGTCGGGCGTCATGTCGATGACTTCGGCTTCGAAGTCATCGTCAACACCTGTGTCTTCCTCATCCGCCTGAGCGACCGCGACGAGTGACATCGAGACCAACACAGCAAGGCCTGCGAGCAATAGACGCTCAAGCATTGTCGCAGTGGATGGCGCAGTGGATGGCGCAGTGGATGGCGAGGTGGACGGCAAGGTGGAGCGAGCGCGTTTTCTGGGGCGAGTCATGGGTTCCCGTCGCGACGTGCCCTGGGTGTTTTGGACGGGCATCCGAAGTCGACGGCGGAGAGTAACGATTCGAGCTTTCGGAACCAATGCATCATTGCGCGAGTGATCGGTGGGGTGCGGATCGGTCGAGAACCGCGCCAAACCAGATTTGTACGGATCTACTCAGACGCTTGTGGCGCCTCATTGGCCGCCCATGCATCGCGGTTGCGCTTCACGGCCGACTCGAACGCCTCTGCGAGTCCTAGCGCTTCATGGTCACCACTGCCTTGAAGGGCGCTCAACACACGATCGACGTCGCCCAACTCTGCAGCACGAGTCGCCATTTCGCGCATCCACAACTCTTGCTCTGCGAGCGCCGCCCGGGCGTGTCGCTCGGCAAATCCGGGCGGGTCTACTTCGAGGAAGCGAAGACGAGCATCGAGTTCGCGATTGCGAAGTTCGTCAGGAGACAATTCGATGTCACCCTGAACTGCATTCGGATTCAGTCGCGACACGGCAACGGGCGTCACTCCGCGATCGAGCTGCGTTCCACGCTCCCCTGCTGACGACGACACGAGAAAGTTGGTAGAGCCCAATCCGATCGTCGGCGCCGCGGAGGCCCCCAAGTAGGGGCCGGGGCGCGAGGATGGCCCTCCACTGACGAACAAGATGCGGCTCGCGACGTCACGCTCACTCGGCATGCGTCGAATGGGACCCAAAGAACCCGCGTTGGGACGTTCACTTGCCACACGTGCCAAGTAAGATGCCGCAGCCCCCTGAGAGTTCGTACCGGCGACGAGGGTGTTGCGGAGTTCGTTTGCCACGCGGGATCGCTCTACTTGTCGTGCACGCATTTCGGCGGTCACCGTTGCCACCCGAGTCGGTGCCGAGGCAGGCGCCCTAAATATTGACGTGACAGCAGGGTTGGCGGTTTCGGTCGGCGTATCAAACGTCACACCCGCAACTTCAGGCCCCCGCAATCGCGGTTCAAAGTTCAAAGACTCAAGACTTAAGTCCCCGGACATTACGGTGAGGATCAACCCGGCCGCAACAGCACTGATCGGCACTGCGAAGCGAGGGGTCAGCACCTCCGAGAGTTGATCGACAACCCGGTTCCAAAGGCTCGGCTGCCCTTCGCCCTCGGAAATGCGCGCCATCACGTCACTCACAAAATTGGCGGGCGGCTCTTCGCTGGGAAGCCCTCTTAATAGACGGATCGTGTCGCGCATTTCGGACAGCTCCTGGCTGCAATCGACACAATGATCCAAGTGAGCATCGAATAGCGCTCGAGCGTCGAGGGGAAGGTCGCCGTCGAGATACCGGGCCATTCGGGATTGGATGTCTGAATGATTCACGATGTATGGCCCTCGCCGCTTTTGCCGAGCGAACTTTGGAGTTGCTCTCGGAGCGCCTTGCGAGCGCGATGAATTCTCGATTTGATCGTACCTTCAGCGACGCCAAGGATTTCGGCGATCTCGCCGTAGGCGAGGCCTTCGATGTCGTACAAGACGACCGGCATGCGAAGGGAAGGCTGCAGTTCTTGCAAAGCGTCGCGCACCTTCTGAGACAGTTCGTTGCCTAGCGTCGCATCTTCGGGATCGCGGGGTGCGTAAGGAAGGTTGTCTCCAGCTGCTTGAGTCACCGCGAAGCGATTACTCCGAGTTCGCGCACGTCCAAGGGAACGTCGGCGATTAAGCGCCGCATTTGCGGCGACTCTGTAAACGAACGTTGAAAACCGCGCCTCGGCGCGAAACCGCTTGCCGTGGCGATGCAAGCTCAAAAATGTTTCCTGGGACACGTCTTCCGCTTCTTCACGGGTGCCCATCATGCGCATCAAAAGACGAAAGACCCGGCGCTGATGGCGCTCGACCAAGACCTCGAAGGCACCATCGTCTCCCCCCTGCCAACGCACGACCAACTCGCGATCCGGATCGTCAATCACCGGTCGCGCTCCAGACGCTGATGCTAGTCCCATGCTCGCCTGCGCGGCGGGGCCTGTTTCGACAACTTCGTAACTCATGTTCCGCCCTTTTTGAGAGAGACGCCGCGGGGGCTCGCCTGGTTCCAGAGGGAGGTCATCGGATGGGACATTGTCGGAATTTACTATAACTTTCAATTACTTAACTCGCCCGGGCGGGTCCAAGTGCCGCTCTTACCGCCTCGTTTGTGGATCAGCCTCACGCGCTCCACCCGCATGCCGCGGTCGATCGCCTTACACATGTCATAAACCGTGAGCCCGGCAGCACTTGCGGCGACCATGGCTTCCATTTCGACGCCGGTGCGCCAATGGGTTTCTGCTCGGGCTTCAATGAGGATCGCCGGGATATCGGGGTCGGGCGTGAGCGTGACCTCGACCGCGTCCAGTGGGAGCGGATGCGCCAACGGGATCCATTCGTCTGTGCGTTTCGCCGCTTGAATGCCGGCGAGCCGCGCCGTTGCGAGTACGTCGCCTTTGGGGATCTGGCCGTCGGCGATCTTGGCGAGGGTCGCCGCCGCCATGTGGACCTCCGCTCGGGCAATCGAAACCCGATGCGAAATGACCTTCTCGCCAATGTTCACCATCCTCACGTGACCCTTCGCGTCGACGTGGGTGAGTTCTGTTGAATCGTTCTGAATTGCGGCCTCTGACTTGAGGTCCGCACGTTCATCCGTCATTTAAGGTCTCCTCATTGCGCAAAGGCGTGACGTCTTTTCTCGGCACTCGATCCAATCGAGCATGTCGGTCATCACTTGTTCGCGCTCTACATCGTTCAAAATTTCGTGGCAGCTCCGCTCGTACATTCGAAACGCTGCGTGTGGAGCAGACGAACCCGGGATCGTCCCTGGCAGGCTTTGATGAAACGCCATGCTTCCAGCAGGTGGACATAAGCGATCGAGCGCACCGTGGGTCACGAACATGGGGATTTCGACCTCGGCTCCCCGACCCCGCACCCGTTCGATCTGGTCGATCAGTGCGGCAGCATGGGAAGCAGTCGATAGCCCATGGACCAACGGATCTTCAACATAGCGTTTCACTTCTTCTGACTCCGAGCTGATCGCACTCGCGTCGAGCCCGGCGTTCATTGAAAGACGCGGCGCAATTTTATTGAACAGACGCGCGAGCGTGATCTTGAAACCAGACAACTCAGGGCTCAGCGCCAAGGCGGCGCCCGACGTGATCAAGCTCTGCACGGAAGGACTTCGTTCGACCGCGTAGGCGGTCGTGATCAACCCCCCCATGCTATGACCGAGAAGCGTAATGGGCAGGGAACCAGACTCGCGCTCGACGCGCCCCAAAAAGAAGTCCAGGTCATTCAAATAGTCCGCGAAGCTTTCGACATGCCCACGCTTGCCTGCCGAACGGCCGTGGCCGCGAAGGTCGAAGCTGTAGACCGCGGCGCCCCGACGCGAGAACCAAGTTGCGACGTGCTCATATCGACCACTGTGTTCGCCAAAGCCATGAACAATTGCCAGAGATCGAACCGGCGCGCGCGGTACCCACGACCGACAAAAAAGTGGAATTCCCGCGTGTCCGTTGAAGTGGGACTCGACCCGGCGCAAGTGAGCCTCGTCTTTTGGCTCGGGCGCGTTCGCCGCGAAAGAATCCACTTTGAGCCCTCAATCATCATTTCGCGAAACGGTCCGGCAGCGACCCCCCACCACCTTGCTCACGTCTCCGCGTTGAGCGGCAGCATACCAAGCCTTTTTACGAGAGCCGAACCTGCGCATCGGAGTCGTCGCGCAACTTCTGCGCGGTTTCCCGCAGTTTACAACTCGTGCGACGTTCCCCCCCACTCTCTCCGTGCGGCGATACAGCGCGCGCGGACTTGAAAGAGCGACAAAAGCATGCGGATATCGGGCATTGGGAGCCCCTTGGGTTCGCGCTCCCGATCGCCACAATAAGGAATGAACCGTCAGATCCATGTTGAAATCGAGTCCTACCATTTTACGATCGGCTTTGATTGAGCTTTCTTTCATAGCTTTGATAAGATGCCTCCCCCGTCGGGCCTGTGTGTCTAACACGCGTGCCTAGTTCCCGGGTTCATACCCGGTGAAAACAGATCGAGTCTGAATGCCCCCCCCCGCAACACCCACCCTCGGCACCATCGATGGAATTCCAGCGCATGAGCTGTTGGAAGGGCTTGGCAACCTGCACCAGTCTGTCGCAGTCACACGCACAGACGGCACAGTTGAATGGGTAAGCCGCTCTCTTCTGAGTGAATTGACAGGGGAACGCGATCCGATTGGCGCGTCGCTTACAGAACTGTGCCACCGCTACATAGACGCCCGGGCCGACAGCGATCCGGGCGCGTCTGACCTGCGACAAACATCAAGCGAACAGCCGCGACTTCCAGCTCAAATTGCGGATGTCTTCGCGCAGCTCGAACGACGGCAGTGGGTTTGTCATCGCACGATTCTTTCGGATGCGCATTCCCTGGCCCCCAAGTCTTACCCCGATTGCGAGCTTGAACTCAGCGCGTTTTCGGTTCGTCGCCGCAGCGCTGAAGCGAAGTCAAACTCCGACGAACTTCTATATGTCACGATCCTGCGTCGATCGGCAAAAGCAGATCCCCTCGCGCGGGTCGACACCGCCCCTCATGACTACTTTCGCAGTGTCCTCGATCAGCTTCCCGAGGCCACACTCACGATCGACCAATCGGGCTTCATCACGTACGCCAACTCACGAACCGTGGCGCTCCTCGGAAAGAGCGCGTTGGAACTCATCGATTCGCCCGCGTCTTTATTTTTTCCCGGCTCTGCGATCCTGCCGCTGAACCCAAGCGGACACGACGCGTCGAACCGCGAGAACATGGACGGCCCTTCTTCCAGTCACACGGTCGCCGAATTGGTCCGCTCCAAGGGCGACGCCGTTTACGTCGAAGTCGCAAGCCGACCACTCAACTTGCCGGACGGGACGTACGCCGGGCACATTATTCAACTGCGGGATACGTCGAACCAACGCCGCACTATCGAGCGTTTCAAGCAAAAGATCTCTTCTCTCGAAGCCTACGTTCACACCGTGTCCCACGACCTGCGTTCCCCACTCGTTTCGATGCTGGGCTTTACGCGAATCGTCAAGCAAGACTACGGCAAGTTCCTCGATGAGACGGGCCGCAGGTTTCTCGACCGCATCGAGCAAGCCGGCGCCAACATGAACACCATGACGAAGGATCTGCTCGAGCTTTCGACCCGGGACCAGCGCGACGCGATGCCGGAGCCCGTCGACCCACGGAACGTCCTGCTGCAGATCCAAGCCGAAGTGAAACCACGTCTCCAGGAGCAGGGAGTTCACCTCATCCTCCCGTCGCTCCCGCCGATGATTCAATGCGATCGCACCCAGTTGTATCAAATCTTTTCGAATCTGATCGGCAATGCACTGACCCACATGGGTCCGCACGCCGCGCCGCGCATCGAAATCATGATTGAAGAGCACGACGATGAACACGTAATCGTGGTACAAGACAACGGCGTCGGGATCGCCCCCTGCGAACATCAGCGAATCTTCGAAGCCTTTCATTCCAATTCGCGACCCAGCGCATCGCGTTCAACCGGCGTCGGTCTCGCGATCGTGAAAAAAATTGCCCAAGACCACGATGGACAGGTGTGGGTTGAAAGTGAACCAGGTGAGGGTGCCACGTTCTTTGTGAGCCTTGCCCACGTCTAACTGACTGACTTGTTCACTTCATTGCGGTCGCGGGCTTTGCATAGCCGCGCTCTGCCTTCGCGAGTCCACCCTTGAACTGAATCTCGGTGCGAATGCCCGCTACCTTGCCCAGTCGGGTTGGGTTGCGTAGGCTGCGCGCCGGAGCGAACCATGTACCCGATTCTTTTCACGATTCCAGGCATCGATTATCAGATCAGCAGTTTTGGCGTGATGATGGCCATTGGCTTTCTCGCCGCATTCTGGCTGACCGTCCGCGAACTCCCCGGCAAGGGGATCGATCCCGAACTCAGCTCGAACTTGCTTTTGTTCGTGATGATCGGCGGCGTGCTTGGCGCAAAACTCTACTTTGCGACGGACATGATGTTTCGCGAGGGCGGCGATTGGTCTAGCTACTTCTTCAGGCGCGACGGCATTACTTGGTACGGCGGACTGCTTGGGGGCATGGCGGCGGCGGCGATCTCTTGCCGCGTCTTTAAGCTCAACATGCGCAGCCTGTTTGAAGCCGGCGCGGTTGCAACCGCAGTGGGCCAAGCATTCGGCCGCATCGGATGTTTCCTGGTCGGCGACGACTACGGCAAAGCCAGTGACTTGCCTTGGGCCGTGGCGTTCCCAATCGGTGCGCCGCCCGTCCACTACCCCGTCCATCCGACTCAGCTCTATGAAGTCGCTTGGTTGATCCCCATTGCCTTCCTCTTGTATTCGAGACGCAAGAAGAGTTCGTTCTTGTTCGGCGAATATATGATCGCCAACGGGGCGGGACGTATCGCGATCGAACACCTGCGCGTCAATCCTGCAGTCGCCTTAGGGCTCACCGAACCTCAGTGGATCGGGATCGGCCTCGTCATCGCCGGAATCGGAAGTCTGATTTACTTCCGTCGCAAGGACGAGCAGGCACTCGCGACAGCCTAAGGGCTGCGCTGAAGGTTTTTTCCCAGCGGTTCTAGACTTCGTCTCTCGCCGGAAGCCGTGTTTCGATCAGACGCGTGACTGCTTCTGCGCGAGCAAGCAGTGTCGTCCCGTCCGCGTCATCGCCCACAATCTTGCCAAAGCGCGACAGCGCAGAATTTGCGAAGCGCAAGAAGCGCAGGTCTTCATGGTTCGCTGCCCCCTCGAGCCACATCTCAAGTGAATCGAGACTTCGCTCGAAGGCGCCAGTCGAAAAGTGAGCCATGCCCTCTGCGTAGTGGCGCAGACGCACCCATTCGTCGTTGCCATCCGCCTGAGCGGCCTTTTCCGCCAACGCCGCATCGAGGCACGCATTCGCTTCGTCAAAGAACGCGCTTTCCAAAAAAGACTCCGCCGCCTTCGCATAACCCGCGGCCGCGGTCTTATGAATTTCTTGAAACAGGTCGGACAGGCTCACGTTAAAAACGGACTCCACGGCAACACGATTTTCGAACAGGTTTCGTGTCATCAGCGAATCGTCAGAGTGTGTCGCGAGTAACGCGCGAAGCTGGTTTCGCGTTTGGCTGAGCAGCGCCTCGGTCTCTTGCATCGCGGTCTGGGTCCGGTCGGCCCCCATCGACTGCACGGTTTCAAATTCCTTGAAGAACGCGCTGTCGTCCGGACCGCGCTCTTCGAGCAACCGCTCGACCTTCGGCACATATACTTCCTGCTGATACAAGTTTTCGCGCAGCTTCATCGCTTCGTGAAACAGCGAGCCTACGGTGAGGTCGAACAGCACTTCTCGGTGCATATCTCGCGCTTCCGTCGGATCCTTTCGGAACTGAGCGTGACACCGTTCCTTGAGGCGGAACAAAATGCTGCTCTCCGAGTCGCCAACCAACTCAGCCATCTCCGCAAAGCACGGCTCATCATCGCGCAAGCGATCGAACAAGGAATTCAGCGTCTGGTTGACCAGGATATACTCCCGGAGTAGCTCGACAAAATCCCAGTCACGCACAGGCGATCTCCATCGCGCACGAAGACGCGTTTCGGTTGCACCGAGTAAGACGTTCGGCTGGCATCGTGTTTACCCTCAACAGCACGCAGCCTCGGGGTGTAATTCTGCCACGGCTGTCTAGATGGATGGGATTGGCGCCGTCAAAAAGGCAAGTCAATTGGACTCGACACAAGCGCCGATGGACAGATTAGAAAAACAGTTTCCGAGGGTCAACGCGGGGGGCCTGCGTGCGCCTTTCGTCTTTGCGCCAGATGGCGGTCTTCCCTACCCTGCACGTCGCTATCGTACGCGCCTGAAACCACGCAATTTGATCGAAGTTATCAGACCGATCGTTCCAGGTTCGCGGTGCAAGATCCCAAGAACAGTATGAGCCGTCCCCTCTGCGGGATGGCTACCCGGTCGGACTCCGCTGGCGGTGAACGCGCGCGAGCTGGGCGACTGCAAATTCCGAGTATCATGAAGGGAAGTATCAGGCGATGAGTGAAGTCGAACGCGAGAGCATGGAAGTCGACGTTTTGTTTGTTGGCGCGGGGCCCGGCAATTTGGCCTCTGCCTACCACCTTACCAAGCAGGTCGAGGCCTACAACGAGAACGCTGAGGCTAACGGGGTCAGCCCCATCGAGCCGCCCACGGTCTTGGTTATCGAAAAGGCAGCTGAGCTTGGCGATCACCAGCTCTCCGGCGCCGTGATCAACCCCCGCGCAATCACGGAACTCATGCCCGACTTCGTCGAGCAGGGCTTTCCGACCGAGTACATCTGCGACGACTCTCAGTTCCGCGCTTTTTTCCAAGAAAGTGACATCAAGAGCCCGATCTGCCCGCCCCCGTTTTACAAGAACGGCTACCACATTGCCTCACTCAGCAATGTCGTGAAGTGGCTCGGTGCGAAGTGCGAAGAGATCGGCGTTGAGATCTACCCGGGCTTTGCCGCCTCCGAGATTTTGACCGAAGGAGAACGCGTCCTCGGCATTCGCACCGGCGACATGGGCATCGCGAACGACGGCAGTCACAAACCGACCTACCAGCCCGGGATGGACATCTTGGCCCGGGTCACGGTGCTCGGTGAAGGCGTGCGCGGCAGCTGCACCAAGCAGCTCCTCGATCGCTTCGAGATGCACGGCCAGAACCCGCAGACATTCGAAACCGGCATCAAAGAGATTTGGCGGGTCAAGCCTGAAAACCACAAGCCCGGCCGCGTGATCCACGGTTCGTTGTTCCCCGACGGGTTGTCCCAGATGAACGGGATGTGGCTCTATGACATGAAGGACAACCTGGTCTCGTACGGCTTCGTCACAAACCTCAGCAGCGAAGACCCGAACAACGATCCGCACCTGATGGCGCAGAAGTTCAAGACCACGAAGTTCATGCGCGAACTACTCGATGGCGCAGAACTCGTTCGTTATGGCGCCAAGTGCATCCCGACCGGCGCTTTGTATTCCCAGCCCAAGCTCTACACCAATGGTGCCATGATCCTCGGTGATGGTGCGGCCATGCTCAACATCTTGAAGCTCTCGGGTGTCCACATGGCGATGAAGAGCGGCATGTTGGCGGCCGACACGATCGTCGATGCGATCGCGGCTGACGACTTCTCTGCTGTGACTTTGGGGGGCTACACCGAACGCTACCGAGACAGCTGGGCATACGAAGAGCAGCTCGAATGTCGCAACTTCACCGGTTCGCTGGAGATCCACCCGCTGTTCGGCATGGGGATCAACATTCCTATATCGCTCCTGACCGGCGGTCGAGGACTGATCGATCCGATTAAGACGCACCCGAGCCACACCGGCATGAAGAAGCTGTGGGAACTCCCCGAAAAAGACCGCAACCCGGAACCCTTCGAGTTCGACGGCGTGCTCACCTTCAGCAAGGAGCACTTGGTTGGCTACAGCGGCACCACCCACGAAGTGGACCAACCGCACCACTTGAAGGTGGCCGACACGGAAGTCTGTGCGAACGAGTGCGCCCGCGACTACGGAAACCCGTGCGAAAAGTTCTGCCCCGCCGCGGTCTACGAAATGGTGGAGAACAAGGAGAGCGGCCGAAAGGAACTCTTCATCCATCACGAGAACTGCGTGCATTGCAAGACGTGCGACATCGCGGACCCGTACCAGATCATCACCTGGACGACGCCGGAAGGCGGCGAAGGGCCGGACTACTCGCAGATGTAACGCGTTTGTCCCGACAGGCGGCGAACAAGAAAGGCTCCGCGCGCAATGCACGGAGCCATTTCTACTTTTAGCCAGGTAGCGCCCCGACCCATACCCGTCTTTGCGAAATCGCGCGCCGTCGGCCGTTTCCGAAAATTGAGACTCCGCACCGGCTCAAGTTAGGACACTTCGAATCATCGCAATTTCGACTTTTCTCTGGCTCTGACGATCGGCAGACCTCTCGCGGTGTTCCGAGCATTCTAATTCTGCCGGGCTAGGTCTTTGCTCGCCTAGTGTTGAGCTCAGCAACGACCACGCTCTTCACTTCTCCCATTTCCTTGCTGTTCTTCCTGACGATCGTGCCGTTGCTGTCATTCATGATGACCTGGCGACTCGTGGTGCTACACGACTCGTTCTTTGAAAACATCAAGCCGTTGATCTCGCCCTTCTTCGAAGAAATCTGGCTCCTGAATTGGAATCACATCGACGCCGCATCGCACGTGCCCACTTCACGATGGATCCGACCGCCACATGACGCGCGCAGGGTCGCTCTAGCGTCTCTGCTTTCTGGCGTAGCGCGGCGGAAGAGTCTTATCCCACTCGCGTATGCGATTTTGCAAATCAGCTGCCACCGCGGGGTGGGCTGCCTCAAGGTTCTCGGTTTCGCCTGGGTCCGAAACGACGTCGTAGAGTTCAGCTTCTCGATTCGGCGGCCTGCCTTCGCGAAGCTTCCAACGCTCCCATCTGATTGCGATGGGTGCGTTGGTCCAGCTGTCCTTCCAGAACAGCGGTCGAGTCCGCGAATGGGCCCCCCCCATCCAAGCCGACGACACATCTTCACCGTCGAGATGTGAGCTCGCGCAGGAGATCTTTGCAAGACCACATAGGGTGGGAAGCCAATCGACCGCGCCGGTAATCGAGGTGTCGTCGACTCGGCCAGCGGGGACATGCCCGGGCCATCGGACAATGAAAGGCACGCGCGCGCCGCCCTCATAGAGCGACCCCTTCCCGCCGCGAAAGGGTCCAGGACTCCCAAGCAGGTCCTTACCGTATTGGTCGACAAGGCCACGGTCGCGACCCATCTGACCAGAAGGCCCCGGGCCATTGTCGCTGGCGAATACCACGAGGGTATTTTCGCTCAGCCCGAGGTCATCGAGCTTCTTCAGGATGCGGCCCATCTCAAAGTCGATGGAATGCACGTCTCCCAGATAGCGCCGCATTCCCTCGTTTATGTCGCCACCGTACGAGTCAACTCGCGCGAACTTCTTCCGCATAAATGGTGAAAAGTCAGCCATCTCGACCGTGGTTGCGGCGAATGGCGCAAGAAACGCTGAAGACGGATTAATCGGATAGTGGGGCACGGTCCCCCAAATTTGCACATAAAAAGGGCCATCACGATTCTTCTCGATAAAGCGAATCGCCTGATCGTACGCGTTCGAATCGCGGCTGCGTTTTCCCTCGAGCGCCTTGGACTTCCTCCCCTTGCTCTCTTGGATCGTCCCAATGCCGTAGGTTCCCGAGCTTGTTTCGGCGCCGAGATGCCACTTGCCGAAGTGCCCCGTCCGGTAACCGGCGTCGTTCAGAAGCGATGTGATGGTCGGGACATTGCCAAGACCAAAGTCCCCCGTGTAATTTGCAAAACGTGCGGGAAACACTCCGGTCATGAAGCCAGCTCGGCTCGGAATGCAAAGCGGACTCGCCGCGTAAAAATGCTCAAAGCGCGTGCCGTCTTCTGCCAACCGATCCAGGTTCGGTGTGAGCGCGTAGGGGTGGCCATAAGATCCCAAGTCTCCGTAGCCGAGGTCGTCGGCGAGAACGAAAACAATGTTGGGCCGATCGTCGACTTCCGACTCACACGCGACCATCGTGGCGGTCACACTCAGAAGCGCTGCGCAAAGCAGCCCGATCGAATCTCGCGCGCTCAACGGCTTGGCCTCCTCTTGTCGTGCCCCACGGATGAACTGCGCGAGTACCGCACAGCATCCTAGCGCGAGCTAGCCAAGTGCCTCGTTGAGATGTTCGAGATGGACCGGCTCACTCGCAACAAGCAACGTTTCGGATGCGCCCTGCATGTCGATCGGGAAGTCCACCCCGCCGGCAGCTTGCACCATCGCCCCACCTTCTCGCGAAATCAAGACGCCGACGCGGCCGCGAATGCTAATGCCGAGCAGCCCCGGTGCCTTGCGCACGCCGGCGCACACCCCCTTGAGGAGCGGTGCCACGCTAACCGCGCCACCGCAGGCGGGAATGACTTCATAGTCGCGCTGCCTCAAGGCCTCAGAAACTTCTTCGGGCATACCGTGGGAAACCAAGATGCGATTGCCGTCGGCGGTCGCCTTAACGGCTCGGCGCGATCGGCCCGCGATCGTCGCGTAAGCGCCTTGTCCCGATGTGGCGTCAAACGTCACCCCTTCGCGCGGAAGTGCGACCAGCGAAGCTCGGTAGATCTCGCGAACCGCAAGCCCGACGATCACCGCGTAAGGGCCACTGGCTTCAAGGTAAGAGCGAAGCGTGCCGTCGATCGGGTCGATCACGACTCGTGCGCGCGAATCCTTCGGGAACGCATCGACCGTTTCAGTGTCTTCCTCAGCGGCGAGGCAGACGTCGGGAAACTGCTCGAGCAACGCCTTCAACACGATCTCTTGGGTGCCGGCGTCCGCGATCGTCATGGCTTGCTTGACGGCGGTCGACTCTTCGAGCTTCGGAGCGTTCTGGACGCGACCTTCGAGGCTGCGCGCTAAAGCGCCGGCGGACGCGACCGCGGGACCCATCGCCTCGACAAACCGATCTACCCAATGCCCGTCGGCCAACTCAGTGGACATGTTGTTCGCGCACCTGAGGACTCCAGCAATGGCGCTCTCTTCAACGACGAATAAGGCAGGAGCGCGAAAACCCTATGGCGACCTTTATACCTGATCGCGCTTCGGACTTCCGCGCTCCATTTGCCTCACCCCCCAGTAAGCACTGAATTTTCTCGGGTCGCGACGACATGTCAATTTTCGCTCGCTTGCCCGGCAGCTCGCGCCGGGCGTGCGGCCTAGGCGTCCACGGGGTGGACTCCTAGCTGCAGCCGCTCGTACTGCCGCAGTTTGGACACTTGTAGCAAGCGCCGTTGCGAATCATGATCGACCCACAGTCCATGCAGGACGGCGCGTCACTTTGGTTCACAAAACTTGTCGCGGAGGCCTGTCCCGAAGTCCCTTCGGAGCCCCCGGCAATTGCGCCCCGGGCCGCTTCGGCCGCCGGCGGCGCGATCGCCAAGGCGCCTTCAGCCGCGTCGGCCTCCGTTTTTTCGAGCTCGCTAGACAGGTACCGATTGCCGAGATACCGAAACACATAGTCGGTAATCGACTTGGCGATCGGGATGTCTCGGTTGTTGGTAAAGCCCGAAGGCTCGAACCGCGTGTGGCTGAACTTGTCGACCAGGGTGCGGAGAGGAACGCCATATTGAAGCGCCATGGACGTCATGGTGGCGATCGTGTCCATCAAGCCCGAAACTGTGCTGCCTTCCTTCGCCATGCGGAGGAAGATCTCACCCGGCATCCCGTCGTCATACATGCCAACGGTGAGGTATCCCTCGTGACCCGCGATCGAGAACTTGTGGGTCACCGCCGCTCGCTCGTCGGGTAGCTTGTTGCGGTGCGGCCCTGCGGCCATCATCGTCGCACCAATCGCTGACGTAATCGGCGTAACGTTGTCTTTTGTGTCACGACCGGTATTGAGGGGCTGCGTTCGCTTGCTGCCGTCGCGGTATACCGCGAGCGCCTTCAAACCAAGCTTCCAACCCTCAACATATGCCGCTACCACGTCATCGGCGGTGGCATCCTCTGGCAAGTTGACCGTCTTACTGATTGCACCTGAAAGGAAGGGCTGCACCGCCCCCATCATCCTGAGGTGTCCCATCCAGTCGATCGAACGGGTGCCCTTCTGTGCCCGGAACGCACAGTCGAAGACCGGCAGATGCTCATCCTTGAGCGCATCCGCCCCTTCGATCGTCTCATGCTCGTCGATGTGCGCCAGGATCGATTCGACATCTTCAGCCGAGTAGCCAAGACCGATCAACGCCATGGACACCGTGTGATTCACGATCTTGAGGAAACCACCCCCCACCAGCTTCTTGTACTTCACCAGTGCGATGTCGGGTTCAACGCCCGTCGTGTCACAATCCATCATGAAGGCAATGGTGCCCGTCGGTGCGAGAACGCTGATCTGGCCGTTGCGGTAGCCCGCTTCTTCGCCACGCGCGAGCGCTTCGCCCCAGCTCTCGACCGATGCCTGATAGAGATCGTCTGAGATTCCCGCCTTCGGAATTTCAGTTGAAGCGTCTTTGTGCATTCCGATCACTTCAAGGAACGGCACCTTGTTTTCCGGGTAGTGCTCGAAGGGGCCAATCGCGGCCGCGATCTCGGCGCTTGTCGTATACGCCTGCCCACTCATCAGAGAAGTAATCACTGCGGCGACGTTGCGTCCCTGGTCGCTGTCGTAGGGCAGCCCCGAAGACATCAAGAGCGCGCCCAAGTTCGCGTACCCCAAGCCAAGGGGACGATAGAGGTGGCTGTTCTTCTCGATGAGCGACGTCGGGTAGTCGGCGGGATCGACGATGATTTCCATCGCCGTGATCGTCGTCGACACGCCTGCGCGGAAATCCTCGACCTCAAAGTTGCCGTCGTCATCGACGAAGGTCATGAGATTCAGGCTCGCGAGGTTGCAAGCCGTGTCGTCGAGGAACATGTACTCGGAGCACGGGTTGCTCGAATTGATGCGCCCCGACACCTTGACCGGGTTCCACTTGTTGATCGTGGTGTCGTACTGCACGCCCGGGTCGCCACAGATGTGAGTGGCTTCGCCCATGGCGTTGAGGATGTCCATCGCCCTGTAGTCTTCGACCGGGTCGCCCGTCTTCACCGCCTTGGTTTCGTAGCGGCCGTCTCGCTGGGCGGCCTGCATGAAGCTGTCGGTCACGCGAACCGAGTGGTTCGCATTCTGAAAGAACACCGAGTCGTAAGCGCCGCCGGGGACGTTGAAGCCGCCTTCATAGCCCGCGTCGATCAACGACCACGCCTTCTGTTCCTCCGAAGACTTCGAATGGATAAAGTCGAGAATGTCGGGATGGTCGACGTTGAGGATCACCATCTTCGCCGCGCGACGGGTTTTGCCGCCGCTCTTGATCACGCCTGCGAAGGAATCGAAGCCCCGCATGAACGAAACCGGGCCCGAGGCCACACCGCCGCCCTTGAGCGTTTCTCGTGAAGAACGGATCTTGGAGAGGTTGCTGCCTGCGCCAGAGCCACCCTTGAAGAGCATCGCTTCGGTTTTGGCCAGATCCATGATCGATTCCATGGTGTCGTCAACCGAGTTAATGAAGCACGCGCTGGCCTGCTGGGGCGTTCCGTCAACGCCGAGGTTGAACCAAACGGGGCTGTTGAACGCGACCTTCTGATTTACCAGCAGGTAGGTGAGTTCGTCCGCAAAGGCCTGGGCGTCGTCCTGGGTTTCAAAGTAGTCGTACTTGCTGCCCCATTCGCGAATCTTGCCGACAACGCGGCCGATCAATTGCTTGACGCTGGTTTCACGTCCGGCGGTATCGAGATGGCCGCGGAAGTACTTTGACACCACGACGTTGGTTGCGAGCTGTGACCATGTCGCGGGGATCTCGACGTCGTTCTGCTCAAAGACGGACTCGCCGCTTTCGTTCGAGATCTTGGCGGAACGAATTTCCCAGTCGACGGAGTCGAAAGGATCTTCACCTGGACGTGTGAAGTGACGTGTCACGGTGATCCCATGCTTTGCACCTGCGCGAACCACCTGCTTCGATCCAACTGCGCTCAAGCCACCTTTGCCCTTGGTCGATGCTTTTTTCTTGGCTTTTTTCTTGGCTTCGTGATCGGCTTGGCCCTTGGCCTTCGTGCCTGCGCGCTTGCCACGTCGTTCGCCCACGGTGTTACTCATATTCCCTACCCCCAGAATTAGGTCGATTGGTTTTGTGCTTTCGTTTTTGTACTCGCAACGACGCTGACTTCGTTGCTCATTTTTTTTGTCGTATCCGTTTCTCTTGTCCGGACCATTGAGAGTAACGCGGTGCCGTTCCGAATCTCATGGCATTGCGTTCTTTTCCGAACTTGTTTTCGCGATGTGATTGAACCTCGGTTCTATTTTCGAGTTACCGATTCTTCGTCTTTGATCGCTTTGAATTTTCGCGATGCGATCCTTCGGTCCGACTCCGTTGTTGGTTCAACATTCATTGCGTCACTTGGTTATTCGCCGACTCTCTCCGTTCGGCTTCGAAGCCAGCTGCGAGCGCGAACCAAAACGTCGTTACTAATTCGCTTGCCGAATTCGGCGGCGCAAAAACCAACCGCCGACCCCAGCATCGGAATCGACGGACGTCTCACTCGATTTAAATACTTCCTTTTCACTGGTTGTTCGGAGGCGATTCGATGAAGTGCAGATGGCGCGCTTGCAAGTTGTTCGTGTTGGGACGGACGGCACAGTTGCGATTTGGCGCTCGGAGATGAGTCCAACTCTGTCCATCAAACCGGGGCATCGATCCAGCTTTAACATCCGGGCTTTGAACCGCCTCGGGGTCTTGATCTTGGTCTTGATCTCGGTCGTGCGCTTAACCCTGATCTTGATCGCGGAGCCCCTTGGACCTCCGCGTGAAAGTTTACGGTGATGAGAGGGACGCCAGCTCTACCCATTAAGGTTGCCCTGACGTCCCCGAGAAAGAGCAGAGTCCTCCGTCCCTATCTCAAGCTCGAGTCCCTCCCCGCAACCACTCGGTTGCGACCCCCCCAGGCTACAGGAGGAACTTCACATCTCCGTCTGATCTTTGTACGGTTATGGCCGCTGGGCGTCAACAAAAAAAAACACTAAATGCGGGGGTCGTATCTCGATTCAACCACAACGCGTTGAGTTTCAATGCTTTGGCGTGACAAAAAAAAATGCCTCTCTCAGCGACTCAGCAGCATACTCGCAGCTAGCATCAGGAGAGGTTCAATTTTAAAACAGAATTCGCCTAGAACCCGAGCGCAAGGGTGCGCAAACGGGTGCCCTTCGGCACGGCCATGCAAGCGATTCCAGCGGGTGATCGAGGATCACCGTGGAGCACAGAGGATCCTTGCGATCTCAGCGCCAGAAAATTGAGCCCTGGCGCGAGCGAAGGTGAGCCTGTGTGTATAAGTGGGGGGAACTCGGCTGTCTGCGCTTACTCGGGCAGCCCCGTGAATCGCACCCCGACACCCTCGGGCAGCTTGTGTCGGATATTGATCCCGATCATGAGGGCCGTCATTTCTTCGACGATCTTGGCGTTGGACAACAAGCCGCCGTTGATACCGCGCAACCCGGGGATCAAGCCGCAAAGCCCCATCACCGTCTCGCGTGCTTTTTTCTTGCCGGACACGACGATGTCGCAGTCCACTTCATTTTCGAGGTCCCGCAGGCGGTGGGCCGAAACGTTCTGAAAAGCGCTCACGACTTCGACCCCGGCGGGCACGAGTGATGCCACCATCTCAGCGCACGACCCCTGCCAAATGCCCAGCGTGCGCACCGCACCGTCTCCGACCGCGGTCGCGAGTGGAACCGCCATCGACACCAGGATCTGCCCCTCGCGGAGTGACGTTTTGATGCCTTTCACCGTGCCCGCGGTGTGTTCGAACGGGACGGAAATGATCACGATCCCCGCCTGGGCGGTGGCCTCTTCGTTGCCGCAGCCCGAAACGATTGCCCCGGGCACCTTCGCGGCGACTTCCTCGGCGGCGGTCACCGCGCGCTCGGCTTTGCGCGAGCCGATGATGACGGTGCGACCCGCCCTGGCGAAACGGAATGCGAGGCCGAGACCTTGGTCCCCGGTCCCGCCCAAAATTGCGATTGCGTCGTTTTCTTCAGTCATGGGGGCGCACACTAGCTTGATCGTTGCGTGCTTGCCGCCGCGACACTCGTATTTCGTCGACCCCGCAGTGCCGGGTTCCGAGGCACGACTGCCGGCTCGTGTTAGACTACGACGCGTGAACCCCCAAACCCTCCAGAAAGCGGCCCTCACGGCCTGCCGCGCGAGTGACGCTGCGCGCAAAGAAATCTTGCCTCGCTTCCGGGGCGTCTCCGTTGAGCACAAAGCCGACGGGTCGCCGGTGACCGAAGCCGACCTTGCCGCCGAAAAGGCGATGCGCGAAGTCCTGCGCGCGGATTTTCCGGACTTTGGAATCTTGGGCGAAGAGTTCGGCGTAGAAGGCTCGGGGAGCGTGCAGTGGATCATCGACCCCATTGATGGGACGATTGCCTTTTCCCGAGGCATCCCCCTCTACTCAACCATCATCGCCTTGGTAGAAGACGGTGAGCCCGTCCTCGGTCTGATCGACCTGCCCGCCCTGGACGAGAGAATCGTCGGCTGGAAAGGTGGAGGCTGCAGGCGCAACGACAAACCGATCCAGGTTTCGAGCGAAAGCAAGCTTGAGCGTGCCGTGATCTCGCACGGCGACCCGTACTGCTTTGACAACGCCGGAGAACGGGACGCTTTTTCGCGAATGGCACGGGAAATTCCAATGCTACGGGGTTATACAGATGCCTTCGGCCACGCCCAGGTTCTCGCCGGGGGCGTCGACGCCATGGTGGACATGGACTGCAACCCTTGGGACGTGGCCGCCACACAAATACTCATTCCTGAAGCGGGCGGACGCTGTGTCACCCGCGAACGACCAGGCGACAAGATCGACCTGGTATTCGGCAGCCCAGCGCTCGTCGACCAACTAACGGACTACCTGAAAAAATGACCGAAATCTCCGCAACCGTTCAACCTACTCTCGACGAAGCCAAGCAGCTCGTCGCCGCCATGACGACCCTGCTCGAAGAAGCCGTCGGCCGCGCCCGCGAAATCACCGAGCGCGGCAAGACGATCGACGACAACCAGGTGCTGACGTCCCGCATCTCTTATGCATCGACCGAGACCATTGCCGCGCACCAGGTTCTTGTGGACTTCGACGAACTCGCTGCGGAAGGCAAGGCAACGCCCGAGCGCGAACGCCTCGCGGTTGCCGCAGTCGGCGAACTCGCGAATCCCTTTTACGCACGCCTCAGTGCTGCCGCGGTTGACCTTGGCCTCGACGACGCTGCGCTTGATGCGCTCTATCCCGTTGGCGCCCGTGCCATTGCACGCCGGGCTTCGAGCCAGTCGGTGATGCGCAATATTGGCCGAACGGTTTGCGAAACCAAGGGCTCAAACGACCTGCCCATCGACGAACTTCACGAACAAGTGCGGAGCCAGGTACGTGAGTTTGCGGCGAACGAAGTGATGCCGCGCGCAGAGCACATCCACCGCACCGACGATCTCGTGCCCGAGGAATTGATCGACGGCATGGCGGACCTGGGCTTCTTTGGTCTTTCGATCCCCGAAGAATACGGCGGCATCGAAATGGGCAACCTCGCGATGATCCTCACCACCGAAGAACTGTCGCGAGCCTCTTTGGCGGGCGCCGGTTCGCTGATCACCCGTCCTGAGATTCTCGCCAAGGCGCTCCTTGGCGGCGGCACGGACGAACAGAAGAAGCACTGGCTTCCCCAGCTCGCGTCGGGCGAGACGATGGTCGGCATCTCGGTCACCGAGCCCGACTACGGCAGCGACGTGGCCTCGATCAAGTGCCGCGCAGACAAGGGCACGGTCGACGGCGTAGAGGGCTGGCTCATCAACGGTGCAAAGGCATGGTGCACGTTCGCCGGCCGCGCGGACGTTTTGGCCCTCCTCGCCCGAACGGATCCGGACGTTTCGAAGGGCCAGAAGGGTCTGTCACTATTTATCGTTCCCAAGGAGTCGAGCCGCGAGCACCAATTTGACTTCGTGCAGCCCGGCGGTGGGCGCATTTCCGGCAAAGCCGACGCGACCCCCGGCTACCGAGGCATGCACTCCTATACGTTGATGTTCGAAAACTACTTCGTTCCCATTGAAAACATCGTGGGGGGCGAAGAGGGTCTCGGACGCGGCTTCTACTTACAGATGGCTGGCTTCGCAGCAGGTCGCTTGCAGACCGCAGGCCGCGCATGCGGTGTCGGACAAGGCGCGCTTGAGGAAACCGCGAAGTACGTCGTCGACCGCAGGCAGTTCAATCAACCCATCTCCGAATTCCAGCTGACCCAGTTCAACTTGGGTCGCATGGCGGCCAAGCTCGCAGGGGCACGGGCGATCACGTACGCGGCAGCTCGCGCTTATGACGTAGATCCGCGCGGTGCGTCCACCTTGGCTTCCCAGGCGAAGCTTCTGACTTGCGAGGTGGCCGTCGACGTGACGCGCGAAGGCCAGGTGCTGCACGGCGGTTGGGGTTACGCCGAGGAATATCCCATCAGCCGCTACACGGTCGACGCGACCGTGCTCCCGATCTTCGAGGGCGTGAAGCCGGTCCTCGAACTCAAGGTGATTGGGCGCGCGATTCTGGCGGGATAAGAGAACCAAACCCGAACCGGGCGCCGACTCGAGTCGGCGCCTGGGATCCGGCCTGGGCTCGGTACTTCGAACCCGCGCGTTAGCTAAAAAACGCGCCGAGCAGGTCGACCATCGGCTGGACGTCGCTGGCGCCCGCCATCTCTCTGCATGAATGCATCGAGAGCATGGGATTGCCGACGTCGATCGCCCGCACTCCAAGGCGCGCAGCCGTAATGGGACCGATGGTTGAACCGCATCTAATGTCGCTGCGACTCACGAAGTACTGCGGCTCAATCCCCATTTCCTGACAAAGAGAAACCAACATGCCCAACGTCACGGCATCCGTCGCGTAGGCCTGATTGCTGTTCACCTTGATCACCGGCCCTTTCCCAATCACCGGGCGGTGACCGGGCTCGTGCTTCTCGGGATAGTTCGGGTGAACCGCGTGGGCCATGTCGGCAGAAACCAAGATCGAGTTCGCGAGCGCGCGCTGGTGTCCTTGGGGTTCACCGCCCTTCACGCTCGCGGAAACGCGTTCTAGGGTGTCCGCCAAAATCGAACCTGCGGCCCCCGTCGCGCTGCGGCTCCCCACTTCTTCATGATCGTACAAAGCCACGACCCGAGTAAATTGCGGGAGGTTGTCGTCGTCGCTCAAAATCAATGCCTCGACCGCAGCATGACACGACGCGAGGTTGTCCAGACGTGCCGCGTGAATGAATTCGCCGCGCGCACCACTCACACTCGCGGGTTGGGTGTCGTAGGCCATGAGTTCGAGCGCGAAAATCTCGTCTGCGCCCACATCGGCAATTTCCTGCGCGCGAAGTTCGGTCGCCACGAGTTCGCGCAATTTCGGCCCCCCTTCGAGGCCGGAGACGGGCACGAGGTGACGTTGCTCGTTGAGCTTCATGCCTTCGCTTCGAACTTCGGGCTGCAAGTGAATCGCCAAATTGGGGACGCGCAGCAGCGGACGCGCGAAATCGAGAAGAACAACGCGAGGGCCGTCCGGACCGGGAATCGTAATGCGCCCGGCGAGTGAAAGATCGCGGTCCAACCAGGTCGGGAGAAGCACGCCGCCATAAGCTTCAACGGCAAGCTGGTTGTAACCGTGAGCCGTCACGTCGGACACCGGCTTGACCCGCAGGTTCGGCGAGTCGGTGTGTGCACCAATGATCCGGTAGCCACCCTTGGCCGGCATCGCCTCGCCGACGTGAAATGCAATGACGCTGCCTTCGCCGCGCACGATGTACGCCTTGCTTCCCGGCGCGAGTTCCCAAACGTCCACTTCGTTGATGCGGGTGTAGTCGGCGGCGCGAAGTCTTCGCTCCGTTTCGCTCACCGCGTGGTAGGGCGACGGGGATCGGTCAATAAATGCAAGCAAATCGGCGACGAGATCTTTCATGGGGTTAGCATAGCTAGGAGTCGGCCCGGCAGAAGGCGCACGCGCCCAAACTCGGATCCAATGCCGCTGGCTGCGTTGCGAAAGCTAGCTGTAGCCAGCTAGAGCGGTGCTTTCGCGCCTTGCCATCGACATTGTCTCCACATCTGGTCACGCACACCTTCCACCGCGCAGACTCCTAGGCTTGATTCAAGCTGCGCGCGCTTGGACAATCTTCGGGCGCTACGCTCGCGCCCATGACAACACTTCTGGTCACGAACGACGACGGAGTCACTTCCCCCGCACTGGTCCCCCTGATCGAAGCACTGAGCGCACTGCCCGAAGTTTCTCGCGTAAACGCGCTCGTCCCCGACCGCGAGCGCAGCTGGATTTCAAAGTCCATAAGTCGGTTTGAAGACATCACCATTGCCGAGCGTGTCGCCGAAACGGGTGCCCCCAAGATCATGACGGCATCCGGGACCCCCGCCGACTGCACCAACCTCGGTGTTCACCGGGTGTTCGATCAGAAACCGGACCTCGTCGTTTCGGGGATCAACATCGGTCTCAATCAGGGTCTCGCATTTTTGATGAGCAGCGGCACGGTTGGCGCCGCGGCGGAAGGCGTGGTTGCCGGTCTGCCCGCGGTCGCGTTTTCTGTCGGGGTTCAAGGCGGCCACGCAACTTGGGTCGAGCACGCGCTTTCGGATGCAGGCGCGGACATTTGGCAAAACGCGGCAACCGTCGCGGCCGACATCGTGTCGACGGTGCTCGCGCACGGACTGTCGGGAGACATCGACCTACTGAACGTAAATTTCCCGGCGGATGTAACCCTCGACACGCCGCGACTTGTCACCGAAGTTGCGCGAGTTGGATACGACGGCTTGTTTTCGTCGCAAGACGGCGAGCGCTATGTCTTCAAATACGAGGGGCTCAAGGAACGCCAACCGATTCGCGTCCCAACAGATCACGAAGTCTTGCACGACGGAAAGGTTTCGATCACGCCCCTTCGCCTACCCCATGCGACTGCGATTGACCCGAAGCTAAGCGCGGCACTCGTCGGGTAAGGGGGCGGGGCAAAGCGGGTTCGAGTCACGCTTAGAACTTCATCTCCAACATTATGAACGATCGACGTTTGCCCGGGCTCTGCACCTTCACGATGACGTCTTCCTTCATGACTTGAAGCTCTTGTCGAAACCTCAGCAACTTCATATTGCGATAGCGGGCATGAAGGGGTGCAAGGCCGAGCTCCGTTTGCGCGTCCGCAACTATCCGTTGGCCAGCCTCGCGCGTAACAGCATCTTTCGTATTTGAATTTTCGTAGGGCGAAAGAGTGGTGAGTGCCGCGGGCAATGTTTTGGGCGCATCCGCGGCGGCACTCAAGGCGAACCCCAAGCCGAGCGCGACTGCGATCGTCGCAAAAAAGGCGGCTCCAAATTTCGAATGTTTCTTGCCGGCACTCATGATGAGCACCTCCGATTTTCCCATCCCACCACCCAGCACAACATTGTCTGGGCAACGTTTCGGACCAATTCAATGCAACAATTGGACCGTGTACCGATTGGCCCACGAACGGCTATCTGATCGATTTAGAAGGGTTTTGGTGGCCCCCAAGGGAATTCAATTCCCCATCATGGGCAAAAAATTCCGCTCTAACAGGAAGCAACTTACACAGGCTGCGGGAGTGCGACCCGGCAACATGTACGCGACTCGGGCTCGAACTTCCGCCTAGGTGCCTGCGCGGCAGCAGGCGCGCGCACCCCCTGCCATGCAGACATCTAGCTTTGCGTCAGCAGCCCTCGGGCTTTGCGGTGCATTCGTACGATGCTCTCGTCTGCTGCGATCGAAGGAATCTCTTCGACGGGAAACCAGCGGAGATCTTTTGATTCCGAACTCATGACCAAAGGCTGGCCCGGTTCTGCGACGAGTAAGTATCGAATGTCGAGGTGCTCGTGTGCGGGATCATTTTTGTGCGGTGGGATCTCGTGGACGTCGACATCGAAAGGAAGCGTGCTGGCATTCGATTTCACAACGCGAAAGTTCTGCATCCCCGACTCCTCCCGGGCTTCGCGCAAAGCGACGTCCAAAACCTTTGTCTCGCCGTCGGCATGACCGCCGAGTTGAAGCCACAGACCAAGTTTTCGATGATGGGTAAGCAAGACGTGGGAATGGTCGTGGGACACGATCCAACTCGACGCGGTGATGTGTCCCGGCAGACAATCCCGCTCGAAGCAATTTGCATGTTCATCGACCAAGCCGCGAATGCGATCCACACAATCGGTCTCGTCTGGATGGTGTTCACGATACCCTTCGAGAAGTTTGCGCAGAGGATCGCGATGCATGACGGCCACTCTACGAGACGCCCCGGTAAAATGCTCACTTGTCGTAAGTCCGCTCTACCAGCAGGCTGCGTAAGAACTCCGGACCGAGCCATGCGCATGGGGACGGGAGTGGGTTCTGCCGCGGCCTGCTAGCGTGCGCTCGAGGATGAGGGTGTGACCGACTCACGAACGTACGCCGCGCAGCTCGAAGCTCAGGACACCTCTGTTGATCCGGGCAGCGGGTGGCTCGCACAGCTCAAAGCGAAACTCGATTCCGCCCCACTTCCCGCCAACGCGCGCAGACTCGCGGGCAAGGTGCTCGACGAAGCGCAGCCAAACCAGTTGATTCCTCGCGCAGTCGCGGACCCTGCAAAGCTGAGCACCGTTCTTTATGCGCTTTGCGGCGTGGCGCCCTTCTTCGCAAACATCCTCGCCCGCCACCCCGAGCATCTCATCGCGCTGCTCGACGACGACCTCACGGTCCCTCATTCCCCGGAAGATCTTTGCAGCCAACTCGAACAAGCGATGGGAGAATTGCGCGAGTCCGACGACGCCGAGAGACTTCGCGTTTTCAAGTACCGCGAACTCGCACGCATCACGGTGCGAGACTGTTCGGACCATCTCGTCCCCCTGCATCGCAGCGCCGAAACTCTTCGCGCGCTGAGCGAGCTCGCCGACGCCCTTCTCGAACGCGCCCTTCTGCTCGCCGAAGCACGCATCGCAACCCAACTTGAGCCGCCCGCCTACGTCGATGACGAAGGAACAACCCGACCCCTGCGCTTCTGCGTCCTCGGTCTCGGGAAGCTTGGCGCCGGCGAACTCAACTATTCTTCCGACGTCGACCTCGTTTATGTTTGCGACGCCCTGCCGACCGACGCCGACACGCGTGGTTCCTTACCCAGGGTCTACTTCGACAAGCTCGCACAAGAGTTCGGGAACATTGTCGCCGCGAGCCTTCAAGAAGGGTTTCTCTACCGCGTCGACCTCGACCTGCGACCCAACGGCACACAAGGTGCGCTGGTCGTCACCGAGCCCGCATTCATTTCGTATTACGAATCGTGGGCGCACACCTGGGAAAAGGCCGCATTCATGAAAGCCCGACCGGTGGCCGGGAGCCTCGACCTGGGCTGGCATGCCATCGTTGCGGCAGCCCCCGCGATCTACAACCCCACGATGAACTACCGCATGGCAGACGGCATTCACTCCCTCAAAGAAAAGATCCGCAGCGTGCGCGGGGGCGACGCCGACAGCTTCGACGTGAAAATCGACGCCGGCGGCATTCGCGACGTCGAATTCATTGCTCAAGCGCTCCAGCTTCTCCACGCCGGGCGGATCCCGCAGCTGCGCGACCGATCGACCCAAGGCGCGCTGCGAAACCTCGAAGCGGTCGGCCTACTCGACACTGAGACCGCGGTCGAACTTCACGAGACCTACTTGTTCTTGCGACGCATCGAAAACCGGCTGCAGATGGAAGGGGAGCGTCAGATTCACCGGCTTCCAAAGTCTGCCGACGGGCTCGCGCGGTTGGCTCGGGCCATGGGCTACCTCGACAAAGACGGCGCCACGCGACTTCAAGCCGACATTGCGCGCAGGCGGAAATTCTTGGGCAGCCTCGCGACCGATTCACTCGGCAAGGGCAATCAAGAGCGCATCAAAGAAATTATCGAACGTGCGGTGCCCAAGTTGTTTCAGTTTGGGATGACGAACACGCTGCTCCATCAACTCATCGACCGTTTCGCCCAGGCGTTCGACAATTGCGGGGACGCGGACCGCGCACTCAACAACCTCGATCGTTCGATTCGAGGGGCCGGAAATCGCCGCAACTACTTTGAGCTCCTGCTCGATCGTCCCGAGATCGTGCCGCGACTCGCCGCTCTATACTCGGCTTCAAACTTTCTCTCGGACTATCTGGCGCGCTATCCGAAGTTGATCGAATCACTATTTCGCGACCCCAACACGCTTCTCTACAGCGACGCCCAGATGCGCGCAGATCACAACCGGATCCTCGCAGAACGCTCAGGCGACGACGAGGCACCTGACCTTGAATTACGCCTCGATGCGCTCCGTTCCTTCCACCACTTGCATGTGTTGAACGTTGGCTTGCTCGACCTCGCAAAGAAGTCATCCCGTGCCGAGAGCGAAGGGGCGCTGACCAACATCGCAGAAATTTGCATCGAAAACGCCCTCGAAATCAGCCGTGATGAACTCGCCGCCCGCAAGACCAAGGGGTCGGCGACCGCGCCGCCCGGCGCATTTCTTGTTGTCGGGATGGGAAAGCTTGCGAGTCGAGAACTCACTTACGGCAGCGATGTCGATTTAATTTTTCTCTACAACCCCACCAGCGAGAACGGCGGCGAAGCAATGGCGCAAGATTACTTTGTCAGACTGGCCCAGCGTTTCATTTCGGCGCTGCAGACACCCACCCGGCTGGGCTTTTGTTACGAAGTAGATGCGCGACTTCGCCCGAGTGGCAACCAAGGCGTGCTGGTGTGTTCAATGGCGTCCTACCGCCGCTACCACGCCGACACCGCGGCAACTTGGGAACGACAAGCGTTGCTGCGCTCGCGTCCGGTTGCAGGCGATGCGACTCTCGCCGAAGAATTCAAAACCCTGCGACGAGAAATCCTAACTGCGCCAAACCCCGAAGGCCTTGCTGGGGAAATTCATCATGTTCGTTCGCGGATGGAAGAAGAATTGGCCAAAGAAACAGCGCGCCATTTCGACTACAAGACGGGGCGCGGAGGTGTACTCGACGTCGAATGCGCGGTGCAGTACTTGCAGCTTTTACACGGAAGCCAGCACACAGAAATTCTCGAACCCGCGCCGATCGACAGCCAGCGCATCAAACTCGCGGAGCTCGGACTCATCAATGCAGACTGCGCACGCATATTGAAAGACGGATGGAGTTTTTTGCAAGAACTCGGCAGCCGCTTACGCATTGTCGAGAATCGCTCGATCTCGAGCCTCGACGTCGACACGGGCGACCTCGACACCCTCGCACGTCATCTCGGTTACAACGACGACGGCGAAGGAACGACGAGCCGCGCTCTGCAGAAAGACTACGGCGAAGTCACCGAGAGCATACGCAGCGTCTATCTCGAAGTAATGGGGATATAAATTTCACAACCGACCCAGCAAGCGTTCACGACTTGCGCGGCTGTCGCATGGTGACGAACTCTTCAGCCGACGTCGGATGGATGCCGATCGTCGAATCAAATTGCGCCTTGGTGGCCCCGCACTTCATCGCAACCGCAAAGCCCTGAACCATTTCGCCAGCTTCCGGCCCAACCATGTGTAACCCCACGACGCGATCGGTTTTGCGATCCACGATGAGCTTCATGTACGTACGCTCTTCGCCATCGGTCAGCGTGTGCTTGAGCGCACGAAATGTTGATTCGTAGACATCGATCTCGGCGTAGGTCTGTCGGGCCTGGGCTTCGGTCAAGCCCACCGAACCCACTGGGGGCTGACTGAACACCGCCGCGGGAACGTCGCGATAAACGGGCTTCATCGGGGTGTCGTTGTAAAGGGTGTTCGCGAAACAACTGCCCTCGTGCAGGGCCACAGGCGTCAAGTTGATACGATCCGTCAAGTC
>Ga0115003_10000602_pt1 | contig 31844 bp, 28 predicted proteins | sample ArcticOcean_MG_C_7_FD_88736 | JGI IMG/M metagenome (GOLD analysis project Ga0115003, IMG submission 88736) | Marine microbial communities from western Arctic Ocean - ArcticOcean_MG_CB11_88 | ecosystem: Environmental > Aquatic > Marine > Oceanic | place: Arctic Ocean: Canada Basin | collected...
GCGAACTTGCTGGCGGTGCCAGTGGCTGGTGCAGTGATGCTTTACGGCTTGCCTGCTGGCTTGGTCGCAGGCTGGCTGCCGGTCACCGCCCCTGTGTTGATGGCGCCTGCAAGGTTGGGTACACGGTGGGTCGACACGGTGGCTTTGCTGGGAGAACGGCTGGAGCCGGGCGGTGTGTGGCCGTGGGTTGGTTGGTCAGTTGTTGCGACCGTTTCGGCTATCTGTGTGGCAGTGAGCGTTCGGCGCGGTAAGAATCAAAGCCTCCATGGCGATCCATCTCCTGACCGGTGACGACGAATCAATCTTGCGCACGGCGGTGGGCGACCTCGTGAATGACCTCGTCGGCAACGGCGACCGGTCGATGATGGTCGACGAGTTCGACACCGCCGACTACGAACTGCGCCTCGTTGTCGATGCGGCGCAAACTCCACCGTTCCTCTCCGACAAGCGCGTCGTGATAGCGCGCGACATCAGTCGGTTCTCAACCGACGAGGCGGCGCCGCTCCTTGCCTACATCGACAATCCGCTCGATACGTCCGACGTGGTGCTCGTGGCCGGTGGTGGGCGGATTTCCAAGAAACTCAGTGACGCTGCAAAGGCAAAGGGCAAGATCCACAACACCTCGCCCGGGCGTGACAAGCGGTCCTGGGTGCAAGATCAGATCAAGCAGTCAGGTCTCAAGGTCGACGGCTCCGCGGCCAACCAGCTTGCGCTGTGGCTCGGTGAGGACGCCGGTCGACTTGACGGCATCTTGGCCACACTTGCCAGTGCGTACGGTGCCGACGCGAAGATCTCGATGGCGCAGATCGAACCGTTCCTCGGTGAAGCCGGGGGAGTGCCGCCGTGGGACCTCACCGACGCGATTATGGCCGGCGACACCACCAAGGCGCTCACACTGCTCGGCCGGATGATCCATGCCGGGGGCCGCCACCCGATGCAGGTCATGTCCATTCTGCACAACCACTACTCGGGGATCGCCAAGCTCGACGGGGCCGGCGCTCGGAACGAAACCGACGCAGCCACGGTGACGGGGCTGAAGGGCTTCCCCGCCAAGAAGGCGCTTCAGAACTACAACAAGTTGGGTGGCGCCAACTGCAAGCGTGCAATCGCGTGGCTCGCCCAGGCCGATCTCGACCTGAAGGGCGCCAAGGAACTCGACCCCGAGTTGGTCATGGAAGTCCTCGTTGCCCGCCTGAGCAAACTCCGCTAAGCCGGCTTGCGGTTCGAAACTGAGACCGTCGCGCTGCACAGGCGCGCAAAAACTGTCTCTCTTTCGGGAGGCAGGTCAGTTCGAAAACGACAAAAGCGCCGCACGATGGCGGCGCTCAGGTCCAAATGAAGTGATTCAGTCGACGGACTGAAGCTGCTTCATGAGGCGGCTCTTTTTGCGAGCTGCTGCGTTCTTGTGCATGACGCCCTTCTGGGCGGCCTTGTCGATGCGTTTGATGGCGAGACGCAATGCCTCGGTGCTGCCATCGGTGCCAGCGGCGGCTTGAGCAGCCTTCACACGCGTCTTGACTTCGGCACGAACCGACTTGTTACGCTCGGCGCGCTTGGCATCGGTGAGGATGCGCTTTTTCTGGCTCTTGATATTTGCCATGTTCCTGATGCCTTCTTTGTCGATCTCGTCGGGCCACAGAGAGCGGATCCGAACAGCCATGAGACTCTACCGAGCCAGGTGCCCACCCCCAACGTAGATCGCATGTGAACAACTTCATGAATGGGGTTGAGGAGTAGGCGAACCTGGATGCGAGGGGATCGAACCTGCCAGATAGCTTTGGCAGCGACATGGAAATGGACAAGATCCGCAACTTTTCGATCATCGCGCACATTGATCACGGCAAATCAACGTTGAGCGATCGCATCCTCGAGATCTCAGGGGCGGTGCAATCTCGTGACATGAAGGCGCAGTACCTCGACACGATGGACCTCGAGCGTGAGCGCGGCATCACGATTAAGGCTCAGAACGTTCGGGTGAATTGGAAGGGCCACACCTTCCACCTGATCGACACGCCCGGCCACGTCGACTTCGGCTACGAAGTCAGCCGCAGCCTTGCAGCCTGTGAAGGCGTCGTGCTTGTGGTCGACGCAGCCCAGGGCATCGAGGCCCAGACCCTCGCCAACTGCTATCTCGCCCTCGAAAACGACCTCGAGATTGTGGCAGTGCTCAACAAGATCGACCTGCCGGCCGCTGACGTCGACCGCTACGCCGGCGAGATCGAACAGGTTCTCGGCATCCCGCGCGCGGAGATCCTGCCGATGTCGGCCAAAACTGGCCTTGGCGTTCCCGAGTTGCTCGACGCAATCATCGAGCGCATCCCCGCACCGAAGGGCGACCCCGACGCACCGCTGCAGGGTCTGATCTTCGACTCCCAGTTCGACCAGTACCGCGGCGTTGTGTCGTCGGTCCGCATCATGCAGGGCACGATGAAGTCGGGCGAGAAGCTCCAGTTCATCAATGCCGGCGCACAGCACGAAGCAATCGAGATCGGCGCCCGCATGCCCGTGATGGCTCCGTTGAAAGAGATGGGCCCGGGCGAAGTCGGCTACATCGTCGCTGGCATCAAAGACGTCGGCGATGCCAAGTCGGGTGAAACGGTCACCACGGCGAACCACGGATCGACCGAGGCACTGCCCGGCTACCGCGAGCCGCTCCCCATGGTCTTTTCCGGTCTGTTCCCGATCGACGGTGACGACTTCGAGAACATGCGCGAGGCCCTTGGCAAGCTCAAGCTGAACGACGCGTCGATCACCTATGCGCCCGAGTCGTCTGGTGCGCTTGGCTTCGGTTTTCGCTGCGGGTTCTTGGGCCTCCTCCACATGGAAATCGTCAAAGAGCGGCTGGAGCGCGAGTTCGACCTCGCCCTGATCGCCACAGCACCGAGTGTCGAGTACCTCGTCACCAAGACCGATGGCACCCAGATCAAGGTCGACAACCCCGCTGACCTGCCCGAAGCGCAGAGCATCAACTTCGTCGAAGAACCGTTCTTCAAGATTTCGATTATCACACCGAGCGAATACACCGGTGCCTTGATGGACCTCTGTCAGACGCGCCGCGGTGAGATGCAGAAGATGGAATACCTCTCACCTGAGCGAATGGAACTCATCTACGAGGTGCCGCTTGCCGAAGTGGTCGTTGACTTTTTTGACCAGATGAAATCGCGGAGCAAGGGCTACGCAAGCCTGGACTACGAGCTTTCCGGCTACCGCAAGAGCAACCTCGTCAAAGTTGACCTGCTCCTCAACGCCATCCCAGCCGATGCGTTCTCGACAATCGTGCACCGTGATAAGGCGTACGCCTACGGCAGTCGGATGTGTGAGAAGTTGAAAGAACTCATCCCGCGCCAGATGTTTGACGTGCCGATCCAGTCGGCGATCGGTGGCAAGATCATCAGCCGTGAAACGGTCAAGGCGAAGCGCAAGGACGTCACGGCCAAGTGTTACGGCGGCGACATCACGCGTAAGCGCAAGTTGCTCGAGAAGCAAAAAGAGGGCAAGAAGAAAATGAAGTCGATCGGTCGAGTTGAAGTGCCCGGCAACGTCTTCATCGACGCCCTCAAGCTCGACTAGCTGGTCCGGCGTTCAGATCGACGAACTAGCGACTCTGCGAAAGCAGAGCGGAACCCGACACACGTGCGAACGTAGACGGCAAAAGCCAAGGACGTCACCGCCAAGGGCGACAATGGTTGCCGACCGCTTCGGGTCACCTCGGCTTGGCTTTCAACAACATCCGCCATGACGGCGGTGGTCTTCGTGTAAATACATTGGTCCCCGCCGCTGCCGACATTGACTAAAAACGTTGCGATCTTCGAAGTTTTTTGGGACCAAGGTCCACGTTGACTCAGGCGGCGCGAGATTGCCCGGTGACGCTGCAAGCCGCCCCAAGCACCAGACTCTCGGGGTGAATAAACAGTGGGTCGGCCGGGGGTGAGTGCTCCCATCGCTGCTCGCGAACCCGCTCCGCCACCCGGATCCGGATTCGGGTCAACCACGTTCCGGTCGCTGCGGTATCACAATGCTCGGCTGTTCTTTGCCGGCCTACTGGTGTCGAACGTCGGCACGTGGATGCACCTCACGGTGATGTCGATTCTTGTGTTTCGACTCACGGGCGAGGCAAGCAAGGTCGGCTTCACGATCGCCTTCCAATTCGCGCCGATGCTGTTTCTCGGCGCGTATGCGGGGGCGATGGCCGATCGGCTGAACAAGCGGAAAATGGCAATCATCACCCAGTCGGCGATGGCCAGCCAGGCACTGCTGCTCGGTGTACTCGACCTGACGGGGGTGATCAACCTGCCGCTGGTCTACGCGATGTCGCTGTTTCTCGGTATAGCGAATGCCTTCGATAACCCAGCGCGTCGCAGCCTTGTCACCGAACTGGTCGAGCCCGCCGAAATTCCGAATGCCACGTCGCTGAACACGGCGGTGATGACATCGTCACGCATCTTCGGCCCAGCAGTCGGTGCAGTGCTCGTGGGCGTGATCGGCACCGGGTGGTGCTTCATCTTGAATGGGGTCACGTTCTCAGCGATCATTTTCTCGCTCACATCGTTGCGCCGCGACGAGATGTTCATGTCGGCGCCACGACCGAAGGGTGGCCAGCCCGTTCGTGAAGCCCTGCGGTTCATCTCGGGCCGCCGCGACCTGCTCGTGCTGTTCGTCGTGCTGCTCATCGTCTCAACCTTCTCGTTCAACCAGCAGGTCGTCTTCCCCAAACTGGCCGAACAGCGGTGGGGCGGCGACCAGGCATTCGGCTATGTGCTCGGTGTGATGTCGGTGGGCTCGCTGACCGGTGCCTTGTTGACCGCGCGTCAGCACCGCGTGTCGATGCGCTGGTACTTCGGCAACATTGTCGTGCTCGCCGTCGCCGGTTTCGGGATCGCCTGGTCGCCGAATATTTGGGTGGCATTCTTGTGGGCGGTACCGCTCGGCGCAGGGTCATCCGGATTCATCACAGCGGCAAATGCGATCATGCAACAGGAGAGCCCGAGCGACATGCGCGGCCGGTTGATGGCGCTGCAAGCCGTTGCGTTCCTTGGATCGACGCCGATTGGTGGCCCGATCACCGGCGTGATCGCCGATCAGACCAGTGTCGAGTGGTCGCTCGGCTACGGCAGCGTGATCAGCCTGCTCGCTGTTGTCGGGGCCGTCGCGGCGTGGCTCACCACTGGTCGGAGTTTTGCCCCCAAGGCTCCACCGACCACCTGACGCTGTTCTACGGTGGGCGTCCTCATGACTGACGCGGCGTCCGCTACCGGGGAACAAAACTGGGCAGGCAACTACGCCTATCGGGCGAGCCAAATTCATCGCCCGACAACGATCGACGAGATCGCCGCGATCGCCCAATCGGCCACCAGCATCCGGGTGCTCGGTTCTCGCCATTCGTTCACCGACATCGTCGACGCGGACGAGTTGATCGATCTCAGTTGCTATCAGCCGAAGACACATTTTGACGCCGACGCGCAGACCATCACGGTGCCGGCCTCGACCACATATGGCGACGTGGCGCAGTCGCTCGCGCCCTACGGCATGGCACTCCGCAACCTCGCATCGCTGCCGCACATCTCTGTCGCCGGATCTGTCGCAACGGCAACCCACGGCTCAGGCATCGGCAACGGCAACCTCGCCACGTCAGTCGCGGGATTCGAGTACGTCAACACCGCTGGCGAGATCATCTCGGTCGACCGATCGACGCCTGACTTCGATGGCCTGGTCGTGTCGCTCGGCGCGCTGGGCATCGTCACCGCCGTCAGCCTCGGCGTGGTCTTCGACTACCAGATCGAGCAGCACGTCTATGAAGATCTGCCGCTCGACGTGGTGGGCGACCAGCTCGCAATGATCCTCGGTGCTGCGTACAGCGTCAGTGTGTTCACCACGTTCGCTGGGTCGCTCGACGGCCAGGTCGGCCAGGTGTGGATCAAGCGGCGGACCGACGGGAGCGACCGGTCGATGGACGCTGGCGCTACGTTCCTCGATGCTCCGGCAGCAACGATGCAGCATCATCCGATCCCCGGAGTCGACGGTTCCACCTGTACTGCACAACTTGGTGTGCCGGGCCCGTGGGCCGACCGGCTCCCGCATTTCCGGATGGGGTTCACACCGAGTGCCGGCAACGAAGTGCAATCTGAGTTCTTCGTCGGCTCCGTCGACGGTCCGCTGGCACTCGAAGCGCTGCGGAACGCAGCAGACGACTTCGCTGATCGGCTGATGGTCAGCGAAGTTCGAGCCGTTGCAGCCGACGAGCTCTGGATGAGCCCGCAGTATCGGCGCCCGTCCGTTGCCTTCCATTTCACCTGGCATCCCGACAGCGAGGCCGGGGGAGCGGCGGGCGACCTCGTCCGCGCCGTGGCCGCGGTCCAAGAAGCGCTCGGACCATTCGCCCCGAGGCCGCACTGGGGCAAGGTGTTCGACGCCGACGGGTTCTCGGCACGCGATTCGTACGAGATGTTCGACGATTTCATCGACATGGCGCAACGCCTCGACCCGCACGGCGTGTTCCGCAACGACTGGTGGGCACGGCACTTCGGCTGAGCTCGACAGCGCAGGACATGGCTGGCTGGATATAGCTGGTCTGGCGATCGTGGGATAGAACGAACGTTGTGCTTTCTCGCTCGATTATGTGGTTTCGACGCGATCTTCGCGTCGGTGACTTGCCCGCCCTGCTTGCAGCCGGTGGAGATGGCAACGAGGTCGTCCCGGTCTTCGTTGTCGATCCGATGTTTGCGGCCTCGGGTGCGCCGCGGCTCGCCTACCTCCACGATGTTCTGACTGCGCTCGACTCGTCCATCCGCGAGCGGTCCGGCGCGCCGTTATTGATTGCCCACGGCGACCCGGTCACGGTGATTCCAGCGCTTGCTGCCCGCCTGGATGTGGGAAGCGTTTTTGTGAGTCGCGACTACTCGCCATACGGTCGGCGGCGCGACGCAGCAATCGTCGCAGCGCTTCGTGCCGACGGTCGCAGTCTGCAGGGCGTCGGCTCGCCGTATGCCGTCGACCCCGGTGGCGTCTTGAAGGGCGACGGCACGCCTTACAAAGTTTTCACACCGTTTTCGAAGGTGTGGCGCCGCGTCGGCTGGGCGGCACCGCATGACGACCCCGACGACATTCGCTGGACACCGGCCTCGGTCATTGCTGACCTCACCGAGCCCCTGTTCGAACGGCCCGATCCAGGTATCGACCTTCCAGCGGCCGGCGAAGCTGCAGCGCACCAGCGCCTTGGCGCGTTCCTTGAATTTGCCTCCGCTGCCGATGGGACCATGCGGTCCGGCGTCGAGGCATATAACGACGTCCGCGACCGTCCGGCGCTGGCTGGCACCAGCCAGCTCTCTCCCGATCTCAAGTGGGGCACGATCCATCCGCGCACTGTGCTGTCTGACCTCGATCTGAGCGGAGCGAAAGACGACGGCCCGATGGTGTTCTCCAGCGAGCTGGCGTGGCGGGACTTCTACGCCGACGTGCTCTTCACTCAGCCGCACACAGCCTGGAAGAACCTGAACCCGAAGTACGACGCGATGCAGGTCGATACCGGCGCAGCTGCACGCCTAAAGTTTGATCGGTGGTGCGTTGGCCAGACAGGGTTTGGCATCGTTGATGCCGGCATGCGACAGCTTGCAGCGACCGGCTGGATGCACAATCGGGTCCGAATGATTGTGGCAAGTTTCCTTGTCAAGGACCTGCATTTGCCCTGGCAGTGGGGGGCACAGTGGTTCATGCAGCACCTCATCGATGGCGATATTGCGTCGAACAACCATGGCTGGCAATGGACTGCTGGCACGGGCACCGATGCGTCGCCGTACTTCCGAGTTTTTAACCCTTCGACGCAAGAGAATCGCTATGACCCGAGAGGCGAGTACGTCGGGCATTGGGCATCGGATCCGCCCGACCAGATGGTCGATCACGGAACCGAGCGCGACGAAGCACTGCGCAGGCTCAAGGCGATGAACTCAGCGCTCAAGTAGCATCGGATTTCAATGTTGGACGACCGCAAGACAGCCATTCTGGGCGCAGTTGTGCAGGAGTACATCGCCACGGCTCAGCCGGTCGGGTCGACGCACATTTCGTCTGCACCCAACATCAATGTCTCGTCGGCAACGGTTCGCAACGAAATGGCCATGCTCGAGTCTGAGGGTTACCTCATCCAGCCGCACACGTCTGCGGGCCGAATCCCAACCGACAAGGGATACCGATTTTTCGTCGACAATCTCGCTGCACCCGGAACACTCGACCAGGCCACCACCCGGCAGGTCGGCGACTTCTTCTCCGCTGCACACGGTCGGCTCGAAGAGCTGCTCCACCAGACCAGCAACCTGCTCGCCGACCTCACCCACAGCGCAGCGGTGGTCGTGGGCCCGAAGGCCGAGGCGGCCCCGATCCGCAGCGTCCAGATCGTCACGCTGTCGTCGGCTGCTGCCACCGTGGTGGTCGTGCTCGCGAACGGCTCGGTCGAGAACGCCACGATTGAACTCATCGAAGACGACGACGATATTTGTGTCGATGCAGCATCTACTCACCTCGCCGCCTGCCTCGTCGGGGCAGCGCTCGGGTCCCTGACCCGCGTAGCGCCGAGCGGCGACCCAGCGGTCGACCGCATCTGCTCGGTTGCGCTCAACGAACTTGCCAAAGTCGGCTCAGGCGACCTCGTCTACACCGGCGGCGCATCTGAAGTGGCCCGCGCATTCGACGCTGTCGAAGTCGTGCGTTCGGTGCTCCACACGCTCGAGCAGCAATTCGTGGTGGTCTCACTGGTGAGTGACATCGTTAGCCGCGGCATGTCGGTGTCGATCGGCGGCGAGCACGGCATCGAGCCGCTTGCAGCGTGCTCGCTGGTCGTGTCTCCGGTCGTGATTGACGGCGAGCATCTCGGCTCTGTCGGTATTCTCGGCCCGACTCGGATGAACTATCCGCAGGCGCTCGCAACCGTCGACGTCGTCAGTGAGCTTCTCGGCCACCGCATCGAAGAAGGCTGACTCTGGCCAGCTTCACCGCTGCTGACGACTCTCACATTCGGAACTGGACGATTTCCAGGCATCCTGTACCCCTACATGGCTGATTTCTACGACTTGTTAGGTGTTTCGAGCAGCGCGTCAGCTGACGAAATCAAAAAGGCCTATCGCCAGCGCGCCCGCGAGCTGCACCCCGATGCCAATCCCGATGACGCCGAGGCCGAGGGCAAGTTCAAGGAAGTCGCACGGGCCTACCAGGTACTCTCCGACGCTAAACAGCGCCAGCGCTACGACCAGTTCGGCGAAGCTGGTGTGGGTGGTGGCAGCGGTGGTGGCGGTGGACAGTCGGCCGAAGACATGTTTGGCGGTGGACTCGGCGACATCTTCGATGCGTTCTTCAGCGGCTCAGGCGGAAGCCCGTTCGGCGGTGGAGGCCGCAGCCGGGGCCCGAATGGCCCGCCCCGAGGACAAGATCTCGAGACCGTTGCCGACCTCACGCTCGAACAGGCAGTGTTTGGCGATCAAATCAGCGTCGAGCTCAAACTTCCTGTCGCGTGTGGTGACTGCGATGCCACTGGTGCCGGTGAAGGAACCAAGCCGGTGACCTGCAGCGACTGTGGTGGCGCAGGTCAAGTGCAGCGTGTCCGCCAAAGCCTCCTCGGTCAAATGGTCACAGCAAGCCCGTGTGGCCGATGTGGCGGTATGGGCCAAGTGATCGCCACACCATGCTCGGCGTGCCGTGGGCAGGGCCGGGTCACTGCTGACAAGAGCTATCAGGTCGATGTGCCCGGTGGCGTGGACACGGGTTCCACACTTCGCCTGACGGGTCGAGGCGCAGCGGGGCCTCGGGGCGGCGGCAACGGCGACCTGTACGTGCACATGCGGGTGTCTCCGCATGATCACTACGTTCGTGAAGGTAACGATCTCATCACCGACGTGGGCATCTCGTTTGCACAGGCCGCGCTCGGAACCTCGCTCAGGCTCGAAACGCTCGATGGTGATGAAGACCTCGTCATCCCCGCCGGCACCCAACCAGGACGCGAATTCACTCTGCGCCAGCGGGGTGTCCCTCATCTGCAGGGCCGCGGACGCGGCGACCTCATTGCGCGAGTCCGCGTTGACATCCCGACCAAGCTCAGCGACGACGAAGTTGAGGCGCTCACCTCGTACGCAATGGGCCGCGACGAAGTGGTGGGGAACGGCAAGGAAGGCCTGTTCTCGCGCATCAAGTCAGCGTTCTCGTGACGAGTGCCGACGATCGGCGACGAGTAGCAGCTCACGTCTTCGTCGGTAGCGAAGAGCTGGGAGCCGATGGTGTTATTGCACTGTCTGACGACACCCAGCACCACCTCAGCCGAGTCTTGCGCCTGCGCGATGGCGTGGTGATTAGTGTCTGCGACGGAGCAGGACACTGGCGATTGGCCACCGTTATTGGCGAACGCCAGGCAATGCGCGTCGAGGCGAACGGCGACATTGAAATCGACCTGTTTCCCCGTGCGCCACTCACCATCGCAACGGCGATGCCCAAGGGCGAGCGGCTCGATTGGCTCGTCCAGAAGGTCACCGAGTTGGGTGTCGATCGATTGCAGCTGCTCGACGCCGATCATTCCGTCGTCAGGTGGAAGTCGTCTGATGTCGACAAAAAGCTGCTCCGCCTGAAGCGGATTGCAGAAAGCGCAGCTCAACAGAGTCGTCGAACGTTTCTCCCTGAAATCCTGCCACCGGTCAAGGCATCGAAGATTCTTGAGGGCGCCGCAGTCGCCGAGCCGGGTGGGCGAACGTTGACTTTCAGTGACCGGATTATCGCGATAGGGCCAGAGGGTGGTTGGTCGAACATGGAAATCGCTGTGGCTGGTGATTGTGTCACGCTTGGTCCGAATGTGCTGCGTACAGAGACGGCAGCGGTCGCTGCCACCACGCTCTGTGTAGCGGCCGACCACTAATTCGTGCAAAGCGATACAAAGCGTCCTAAGGTTACGTGACTCCATTCCATTGGGCCGTCGAGGGTCGCGGCAAAGATGTTGACAGTTCTTAGGCAGAATACACCATGGCTACATTTGACGACGACGATCCTTCTGCATTCAGCCAGCAGGTAGGAGATCGACTCCGAGTGATCCGAAAGCAGAAGCGGCTCTCTTTGCAAGAGGTCGAAGCGCAATCTGCTCTGGAGTTCAAGGCGTCGGTACTGGGCGCGTACGAACGCGGCGAGCGCTCACTGTCTGTGCCGAGGCTCGACCGTCTTTCGCAGTTCTATAACGTCCCGATCGAGCAGATGCTTCCCCGTGAGGTCACAGGTGCCGAGGCCGCGGCAATCGACTCGCCCATCAACAAGAAGTTGGCAATCGACGTGTCCAAGCTGTTGCAGCTCAGCGGTTCGCCGTTCGAGATGCTCGCTCGCTACCTGCGCCTCATCCAGGTGCAGCGACAAGACTTCAATGGCCGCGTGATTACAGTCCGCGGCGACGACACCCGAGCGATTGCGGCAATGCTTGACGTGCCCGTCGATCAGGTCGCCGATCGGCTCGCAGCACTCGACCTGTTGTTCAAGCCGCTCTGACTCGGAACCAAGACACTGATCTGGAATGCTGCGCCCTGTGATCACGCCGGATGCAGCCGCTTTTCCTGACATGTTCGGTGCGTACCTGCACATCCCGTTCTGCGCGTCGAAGTGCGACTACTGCGCATTTGCGACGTGGACCGACCGCCACCACCTGACTGAGGCCTACCTCGGTGCGCTCGGTACCGAGATCAAGCGAGCCGTCGCCAACGGGATGCCGGCGGCAGACACTGTCTTTGTCGGCGGTGGAACCCCGACGCTGGTCCCGCCAGAGCAACTCGCTGCGGTCATTGCGTTGATTCCGAAGTTGCCGGACGCTGAGGTCACGGTGGAGTGCAATCCCGACGATGTCACTCCGGAAATGCTGCGGGCCTTCGTTGACGGTGGCGTCAACCGCGTGAGCATTGGGGTGCAGTCGATGTCGGCGCATGTGCTTGAAGCTTTAGGCCGCACTCACGACCGCGAGAACGTCGTGCGAGCAGTCGAAGCGGTGCGTACCGTGGGCCTGCCGACGTTCAACCTCGACCTCATTTACGGGGCCGCAGGAGAGTCGCTCAGCGACTGGGAAGAGACCGTCGAGGGCGCATTGAGCCACGAACCGCCACACGTATCCGCCTACGGCCTCACTGTCGAGGCGGGCACGCCGCTCGCAGGTCAGCCTGGTCGACATCCTGACGACGACGACCAGGCAGACAAGTATGAGCTGGTCGACGAGCGATTCGCTGCCGAGGGCCTTCTCAACTACGAAGTGTCGAACTGGTCCCGACCCGGTCACGAGTCAAAGCACAACTTCCTCTATTGGCGCCAGCAGAACTACCGGGGCTTCGGTTGCGCAGCGCACTCACACCACAACGGCCGGCGTTGGTGGAACGTTCGGACGCCTGACCGCTACATCGACCTCGTTGCGGCGGGGGAGTCGGTCGAAGCTGCATCAGAAACCCTCGACGCCGACGTTCGTCGGGTCGAGGGTCAGCAATTGGTGTTGCGGACACGCGACGGCATCGAGCGCTCCGCATTCGACGAGTCGACCATTGAACTGCTCGACGGGATGCTGGTGCCACATGCTGATGATGCTGAACGCGTCGTGCTCACTCGTTCGGGCCGGTTGATGGCCAACGAGATTTCGATGCGTCTCAGCGACTGATCCAATCAGTCTGAGTCACTCGCCCTTGGGCGGTCGGTAGAAGACGCCGAGCAGGCCTCCGGCAGCAGCCAGGCCGCCGCCGGCAGAAATCGCCAGGCCGAACCAGCCATCGAGGTTGTCGTCGATACCGATAGCTCGGTCGATCGACCAGCGACCGGGGCCAAGGAGTGCAATTGCGACAGCGGTGACACCCAAGATGAAGACATATTCCCAGCCTTCGTCGAGGATGAAGAACCCGTTCGAGAGATGCACGGTGATCGCAGCGACGGTCATCAGGCCGACGAAGCCCAGCGCTGCGAAGCTGGTCAACAGGCCGGCAGCCAGTAAGAGCCCAGCGAGCACCTCGCCACCGGCCGCGAACCAGGCGTGCATTGCGCCAGGCCGCATCCCCATGCTGTCGAACCAGCCGGCCACGCCGTCGAGGCCAGACCTGAACTTGTTGGCCCCGTGGGCAGCCATCGTGAGGCCAAGCGCAACACGGAGGATCAAGAGGGCGAGGTCGAATTCGGTCACCCCCCTACGGTAGCCAGATATCGCAATCAGAAATCACGTCGAGATCCCGTGTGGGGACGGCGTTGGCAACTGGTATCTTGTCTGCCGCTACGGGCGCGTAGCTCAGTTGGTTAGAGCGCTACCATGACACGGTAGAGGTCCAGGGTTCGAATCCCTGCGTGCCCACAAGATTGAAGGCCTGTGTACTTCGGTACCAGGCCTTTTGTCGTTTTCTGGCCCTCTCTGATTGCGTCTGATTGCGTCTGATCGCGTCTGATTGCGTCTCGCTTGTGCTCGTTCAGCGTTCGTTGTCGCCGAAGCGGTACTCGTAAGTGAGTTCGTTCAACTGCTGCAAGACGTCGGCGTCGAGCGGCGTTTCGAGCGCGGCGATCGACGCTGTGAGCTGTTCGGGCCGGCTGGCACCGAGAATCGGTGAGGTCACGACTGGATTGGCGAGGATCCAGCGGACGGCCAGGGTGGTCATCGGGATGCCAGCATCTTCGGCGATCTGCTGGAATGCATCGACGGTGCGGAGCTTCGCATCGTCCCAGTACCGCTCTCGGTAGCGCTCAGCCGCCGTTCCGAGGGTGAAGCGCGTGCCCTCGGTGGGAGTACCGCGATGCTTACCCGTGAGGAGCCCGCCAGCTAGCGGGTTGTACGGCATGACGGCGAGTCCTTCCTCAGCGCACAGCGGGAAGAGCTCGCGTTCGTTCTCGCGGAACAGGAGGTTGTAGCGGGGCTGCACACTCTCGAACTTGCAGAGGCCCAACGTCTCGCTGCGGCCGATTGCACGGGCGATTCGCCACGCCATCATGTTCGAACAGCCGACGTAGCGGACCTTGCCTGAGCGGACCAGATCGTCCAAGGCGCTCAGGGTCTCTTCAATCGGGGTCGTGGGATCCCATGCATGGAGTTGGTACAGATCGAGGTAGTCGGTCTGCAAACGCCGCAGCGATGCTTCGATCGAGCGCACGATGTTGTGGCGGCTGTTGCCTGCCTTCCACGGCTGCTTGCCGGTTGGGAAAAAGCACTTGCTGGCAAGGATGAACTCGTCGCGTCGACCGTGCATCCATTCGCCGATGATGCTCTCGGTCGCGCCCGTCGCAGACCTGGCCGAATACGCTGTTGCCTTGATGGAACAGTTTCGCCCAGCGCACGTCGTGCAGGAAGATGCTGACCTCGCGTTGGCCCTACGCGAGGGTGACGAGGCAGCCGTGCGCACGTTGTATGACCGTTTCGGTGGGCTGGTCTTCACTGTGGCTCATCGCATGCTGAAAGAACGGCAGAGGACTGAGGAAGTGACTCAGCACGTGTTCCTGCAGGCATGGCGCAACGCTGACCAGTTCGAGCCGGGCCGTGATTTCGCTCCGTGGCTGGCAACCATTGCGCGGCGTGCAGCGATCGACGTGCTGCGTCGCGAGCAGCGCCGGCCCGTCGGATCACTCGAAGTCGCCGACCTGGCCGACTCCGCATTGGTCACTGTGGCCCCAAGCTCCGAGCAGATCGAAATGGTGTGGAGCGTCCGGGCCGCGATCGAGGGTCTCGAACCTGATGAACGAGAAATCGTCAAAATGCAGCACCTCGAGGGCCACACGCACGCCGAAATCGCCGAGCGTCTCGATATCGCCGTCGGCACCGTCAAGTCACGATCGCATCGGGCCCATCGGCGCCTGGCGAACCGGCTGGCCCACCTTCAGGAGCAGAAGTCGTGAGGCGGGTAAAGATTTGGGAACCGAACACTCTCGAACGACGTAGTGAACAACGGAAACTGATGACACTCTCAACAAACGGGTTGGCGATGAACGGAATGCAGAGATGAACAGGATGCGGCGATGAGCGAGTTCGACAACGCAGACGAATCCAACCGTGATGCGAACGCCGAGTTCGATACCGGGTTCGATACCGGGTTCGATACCGGGTTCGATACCGGGTTCGATACACAGTTCGGCGCGCTGCTTGCCGATCCGACCATGTGGGAATCGCCGAGCGACGACCTCAGTGATCGCATCGTCAGCGCAATCAGTTCAGAATCGGTCAATGTGCCGGAGCCCTCCGCAGTCCGATCGGGTTCTCACGGCCGCCGCTCATGGGCCCGGCCGGCGCTTCTGGGCGCCGCAGCAGCGATCGCCTTCCTGTTTGGTGGGCTAGTGCTACTCAGCGGGCTCAGTGGCGTCGAGGACGTTGACTCGTTCTCGGCGGAACTCGTGCCGACTGGGCTGATCGGCGACCAATCCGGTGCCATCACGGTGACGTCGTTTGACTCCGGAGTGCGTATTGAACTCGATGCGGCCAGCCTGCCTCGCCGCGATAACGGTTCGTTCTACGCAGGTTGGCTCAAAACGTTCGACGGCGACCTCTTCCCGGTTGGGACGTTCCACGACGGCGTCGAAGTGACGCTGTGGGCTGGTGTCGAACTCGAACGCGCTGAAATGTTTACGATCACGCTCGAAGCAGCCGCCGGGCCGGGCGACGCAGGCCAGGGTTCGTCAGGCGAAGTGGTCTTGCGCACGCAGATCAACCCTTAGCGAACTCGGCGCGACGACGATTTCGTCCTAGCGCGGCTCGCGTGGGAGGCCGAGTACACGCTCGCCCAGAATGTTGCGCATGATGTTCGAAGTGCCACCCATAATCGTGTACCCGGGCCCGTACGTGAAACCCTTGGTGACGTCGCTCCAGAGCAGCGCGTCGGCGCCAAAGGTCTTCGCAACGAAGTCGGCGACCTTGATCTCGTGTTCGGTGCAGAAGCACTTCGTTGCGGCGGAGAAGCCGGTGGGCGCCTGGCGGAGTACCTCGCGTGTGACCAGGATGCGGCCGAGCCGGTAGCCGATCTCAAGAGCGGCGATCTCTTGCCGGACGCGAGGATCGCTCGTGTCAGCACGCTCGAGTGCGAGGTCGTACAGGGCTTTGTTCGAGACAAGTCGGTCGATGCCGCCACGTTCGTGTTCGAGTTGAACCATCGTCTGTTTGAAGGCGTTGCCCTCGACGCCGACGAGGTTGACAGCAGGCACGCGAGCGTCGGTGAAGTACACCTCGCAGAAGTGACGGTTGGTGGTCATGTCGGTGATTGGACGGACCTCGATGCCGGGCGTGTCCATCGGGACGATGATCTCGCTGATACCCCGGTGCGGCGGGCCAGACGCGTCGGTGCGGCAGATGAGGTAGCAGTAGTCGGCTTCATCGCCGAAGCTCGTCCAGATCTTCTGGCCGTTGATGATGAAGTCGTCCCCGTCGCGAATTGCACTTGTCGAGAGCGACGCGAGGTCAGAACCGGAGTCGGGCTCTGACATGCCGATGCACCAGGTGGTGTCGCCCGTGAGCATGCTGGGCAGGAACTCGGCCTGCTGATCAGGGGTGCCGTAGGCGATGAGCGTTGGACCCATCTGGCGATCGGCGAACCACATGGCGGCGATGGGCGCACCGGCGGCAATCAACTCTTCGCCGACGATGAGGCGATCGATCGGCGGTCGGCCGCCACCGCCGAATTCGGCGGGCCAGCACATGCCGACCCAGCCCAGTGCCCCGAGGTCGCGTGCAAAGTCTTTCGAGTATCCGTTGATCCAGGAATCGTTGTGCCGGCCGTACTTGGCAACGGCATCGGTCGCGACCTCTCGTGCCTGCTCGCGGAGTGCGTTCTGTTCGGGGGTCCAGTCGAAGTCCATTACTTCCTACGATACGACGGGAGCGCCGAGCTGGCCTCACTGACGTCCCGACACCCAGAATTCGTGTGGCTTCATCTGATCCAGGTGGTGTGGCCGCGGGGCTGCGATTGACAGCAGGCTGCGCTACGCTAAAGACAAGTTGCAGACAAGTTCCGTCTGCTCGTCAGCGCCCGCACACAGGTTCGGAGACCCCTTATGAGTAACTCGAAGATCATCTACACGTTCACCGACGAAGCGCCTGCACTCGCCACGTATTCGTTGCTTCCGATCATCGAGGCATTCGCCGATGCGGCCGACATCGGTGTTGAGACGCGTGACATCTCGCTTGCTGCCCGAATCCTTGCCGCCTTCCCGGACCGCCTCACCGAGGGGCAGCGTGTTGGTGATGCGCTCGCCGAGCTCGGCGAAATGGCGCTCACTCCTGAAGCGAACATCATCAAGCTCCCGAACATCTCCGCATCGGTACCTCAGCTCAAGGCTGCGATCGCCGAACTCCAGGCACAGGGGTTCGATCTCCCCGAGTACCCGGACGACGCCACGACCGACGAGGAGAAGGCGATTAAGGCTGCATACGGCAGCACGATGGGTTCAGCCGTGAACCCGGTGCTGCGCCAGGGCAACTCCGATCGGCGGGCGCCGAAGGCTGTCAAGGATTACGCCAAGGCCAACCCGCATTCGATGGGTGCTTGGTCGAATGAATCGAAGAGTCACGTCGCCACCATGACCGACGGCGACTTCGCACATAACGAGCAGTCCGTCACTGTGTCAGAGGCCGGTGCTCTCCGCATTGAGCACGTCGCTGCCAATGGTTTGGTCACTGTGCTCAAGGAATCCATTCCGGTACTCGCCGACGAAGTGATCGACTCCACGGTGATGAGTGTCGAAGCCCTTCGCTCCTTCCTCAGCGCACAGATCGCTGACGCCAAGGAACAGGGCGTGCTGTTCTCGCTGCACTTGAAGGCGACGATGATGAAGGTGTCCGATCCGATCATCTTCGGCCACGCTGTGCGGGCCTATTTCTCTGACGTGTTCGCCAAGCACGGTGCAGCACTCGCCGAAGCGGGTGCCAACCCCAACAATGGCCTTGGCAACGTGATTTCGTCGCTCTCGAACCTGTCTGTCGATAAGCAGGCCGAGATCGAGGCTGACATCGCAGCCGCCCTCGAAAACGGTCCCGACCTTGCCATGGTCGATTCGGACAACGGCATCACCAACCTGCACGTTCCGAGCGATGTGATTGTCGACGCATCGATGCCCGCAATGATCCGTACGTCGGGTCAGATGTGGAACTTGGAGGGGGACCTGCAGGATGTCAAGGCAACCATCCCCGACAGTAGCTACGCCGGCATCTACCAGGTCGTCATTAACGACTGCGTCGCGAATGGGGCGTACGACCCGACCACGATGGGCACCGTCCCGAACGTCGGCCTCATGGCTCAGAAGGCGGAGGAATACGGCAGCCACGACAAAACTTTCGAAGCCCCGTCGGCCGGTTCGATCCGCGTCGTCGATGCTGCGTCAGGCGCCACCGTGATGGAGCAGACCGTCTCAGAAGGCGACATCTTCCGTGCCTGCCAGGTGAAGGACGAGCCGATTCGTGACTGGGTGCGCCTTGCCGTCAGCCGTGCCAGGGCCACTGGCTCGCCAGCAGTGTTCTGGCTTGACGCCAGCCGTGCGCACGATGCGCAGCTGATTACCAAGGTCAACACGTACCTGGCCGACCGTGACCTGGTGGGCGATGTGGAGGGCCTGACCATTGAAATCATGTCGCCGATCGATGCCACCAAGTACTCCGTTGACCGGATGCGGGCCGGGCAAGACACGATCTCGGTCACCGGCAACGTGCTGCGTGACTACAACACCGACCTCTTCCCGATTCTCGAACTCGGTACCAGCGCCAAGATGCTGTCGATCGTGCCGCTCCTCAACGGCGGCGGGCTCTTCGAGACTGGGGCTGGAGGTTCGGCTCCGAAGCACGTTCAGCAGTTGGTCAAAGAGAACTACCTCCGCTGGGACTCTCTCGGGGAGTTCCTCGCCATTGCGGTGTCGTTCGAGCACCTCGCCGAAGTGACCGGTAATGCTTCGGCCAAGATTCTCGGCGACACGCTCGACGCGGCGACAGGCCAGTTGCTCTCCAATGGCAAGTCGCCGGCCCGGCGGCTCGGCAGCCTCGACAACCGCGGCAGCCACTTCTACATTGCCATGTACTGGGCGCAGGCGATTGCTGGCCAGACCGACGACCCTGCGCTTGCTGCCAAGTTCGCACCGCTCGCCGCAGAGCTCGCCGCCAACGAGCAGACCATCGTCGAAGAGCTCGGCGCCGTGCAGGGAAGCCCCGCCGACATTGGCGGTTACTACTTCCCCGATCCCGCAAAGGCCCGCGCCATCATGCGCCCCTCCGATACCTTGAACACTGCTCTTGCCATCCTCTGACGCAGGGTGGATGCTGTCCCGTTGGTAGCCGCCGACGCTGGTTCCCTGGGAGCGGAGGATTGGATCAGCCGCCACTTGGCCCACATGGACGATCAACCATGCCCGATGCGATATCAGCCTGGTCAGGCGATCGAGACGCAATGCTCAAACCCTGATGGGCTTCTTGCGGCGTTGGGTCTGCCAAACGTGATTGGGCTGTACGGCTGACCGCGCCAGTGCTGGCGAGTCGTCAACAGGAGCGGCTCTCGACAACTTCGGTCGGCGGCACCACCCGCCATGGGCTCAGCGGTTGGCGAGGTCGATGTAGTTGCGCTCGTCGGGGCCGGCATACCACTGACGGGGCCGGCTGATCTTTTGAGCCGGGTCGTTCAGCAGTTCCTGCCAGTGAGCCAGCCAACCGGACATGCGCGGGATGGCAAATAGCACGGTGAACATCGAGGTCGGGAATCCCATGGCCTGATAGATCAGGCCCGAATAGAAGTCGACGTTCGGGTACAGCTTGCGGTCGACGAAGTACGGGTCGGCCAGTGCGGCCTCTTCGAGCTTCAGCGCGATGTCGAGCAGTGGGTTCTTGCCGGTCACCTCGAAAACTTTGTAAGCGGTCTCTTTGATGATGGTGGCGCGCGGGTCGAAGTTCTTGTAGACCCGGTGGCCGAAGCCCATGAGGCGGCCTTCGCCGTTTTTGACCGACTCGAGGAATGCCGGAACATTTTCGATGGAGCCGATATCGGTGAGCATGCGGACAACGGCCTCGTTGGCACCACCGTGGAGTGGGCCGTAGAGGGCCGAGGCGGCGCCAGCGGCTGACGAATACGGGTCGGCATGGCTCGAACCAATGACGCGCATTGCGGTCGTGCCGCAGTTCTGCTCGTGGTCGGCGTGGAGGATAAACAGCACGTCCATGGCCCGCTCGAGAACCGGGTCAACTTCGTAGTCGCCGATCTTCCACATCATGTTCAAGAAGTTGGCGGCGTACGACAACTCGTTGCTGGGCTGGTTGTACGGCAGGCCGACGGAGAACTTGTAACACATTGCGGCGATGGTCGGGCTCTTCGCGATGAGGCGCCGGATCTGGATATTCCGCTGATCTGGATCGGTGACGTCCTTGGAGCCGGTGTAAAAGGTGCCGAGCGCTGCGATGGCTGACACGAACATGCCCATGGGATGCGCGTCGTAGTGGAAGCCTTCAGCGAATTTCTTGCGCATGTTTTCGTGAATGAAGGTGTGGTGCGTGACGTCGTGCGTCCAGTCGCTGAGCTGTTCGGTGTTGGGCAGCTCACCGTTCAGTAGAAGGTACGCGACTTCGAGGTAGGTAGATTTCTCGGCGAGTTGCTCGATTGGATAACCGCCGTACCGGAGGACACCGTTCTCGCCGTCGAGGTAGGTGATTGACGACTTGGTCGACGCCGTCGACAAGTACGCGGGGTCGTAGCAGTAGAGCGTCGGATCGAGCTCACGTAGCGCTGACGACGGGAACACGCCACCTTCGATGGGGACCGTGACGGTCTTGCCGGTTCGATCGTCGGTAATGGTAATGGTTTCGGGCACGATGGCTTCCTCCAGGCTCGAACAGGGCAGATAGGTACGGGCGGGGGGTCGCCCCGTCCGAATTCATCAAGATACTGCGCGTCGGCCGAACTGCTCCAACCGACGTGGCATCGATGCGCAGTTCGCGTGCGTGGCTCCACCGGGTGAGGCGTCGAAACGGGCGAATTGCACACGTCGAGCCGTGCGAGTCGGCTGTTGGGGTTGTGTAGCTAGAGCGGTGAGTTGCCGTGCTTGCGATCGATGAGCATTTCGCGCTTGTCCTCAAGGACCGAAAGCGCCGCACAGATCTCGCGGCGGGTGTCGGCTGGCTCGATGACGGCGTCGATGAACCCACGCTCGGCAGCGACGTACGGGTTGAGTAGCCGCTCGGCGTAGTCGCGCTCGAACTCTGCTTTCTCTTCTGGCGTCGACCGGCGAGCAAGAATCGCTGCGGCTTGGCCGGCGCCCATGACGGCGATCTCGGCCCAGGGCCACGCAAGACAGAGGTCGTTGCCCATGGTTTTGGAGTCCATCACGATGTAGGCGCCGCCGTAACTCTTTCGCAAGATGACGCAGATTCGCGGGACCGTTGCTTGGGCGTAGGCGAACACGAGTTGTGCGCCGTGACGGATCATCCCGCGCCACTCGAGATCCTTGCCCGGGTAGAAACCGGGTGTGTCGACCAGCGTGATGATCGGCAGGTTGAACGCGTCGCACAGCGAAACGAAGCGAGCGGACTTTTGTGAGGCAGGAATGTCGAGTGTGCCGGCCAGGGAGATCGGCTGGTTGGCCACGATGCCGACCGGGCGACCGTCGATGGTCGCGAAAGCGGTGATGACGTTTGCGGCCCAGCGGTCACGCAGTTCAAAAACGGAGTCTTCGTCCGCTATCGCTGCAGCGACCTTGCGGACGTCGTAGCTCCCGGTGGATGACTCGGGAATCTCCGTCCCCGCTTCGGGGCAAAGCCGGTCGGCTGGGTCGTCGCTCGGCCATCGCGGGGGCTCTTCGTCGACGTGGCCGGGGAGGTATGACAGGATTGTTTCGACGGTCTCGATCGCGGCTGCACGGTCGGCGACGACTGCGCTTGGGACCCCTGTGTAGCGGGCATGGTTGGCAGCGCCGCCAAGTTCTTCGGTCGAGATCGCCACGCCGGTGAACTGTTCGACCATCGTTGGGCCCTGCACAAACGCGTAGCTGTCGCTGGTCATGACAGCGATGTCGGCGAGACCGAGTAGGAGTGCCGGGCCCGACACGGCAGGCCCGTCGACGATGATCGCCGTCGGGACGACACCGGAGCATCGGGTCAGAGCTGCGGCGACGAGGCCCCAGCCGTGCAGCGCCGCAATGCCCTCGACGATGTCAGCGCCCGCAGAGGTCATGACCATGACGAGCGGTATGCGCTGGGCACACGCGGTATCAATCGCCCTTTCGAGCAGCGATGACGTGCCGGACGTGAGGCGGATCAGTTCTGTGGAGTCGGCGAACTCCACCCAGACGACCAAACGTTCGCCGAACTCACGCACATCGGCGTGAGCGGCTGACGGCCGCAGTCGGTCGAGACCGAAGCGACCGCTCGGACCGGCGACTTCACGTGATGCTGCGAATCGATCAGTCCCGAAACGGTCGTTTTGCAAGGGCGCTGTCGTCATCTCCTCGAACAGTACAAGGCGACTGCCCCCACGAGTGTCCTGCGGCCAGGATGTGACCGGTGATGCGGGGCGGGTCGGGGCTTATGCGGCTGAACGAGTAGAGCGCGATGCGTTTAAACGGGTAGGCGGTCAGTCGCCTCGGGCAGGGGCGATTGCACTGGTCCCAGGGTGGACCCCCGGCTGCTTGTGGCCGTTGAGCTGGATCAAGTCTTGAAGAATTTCGAGCGCGGCGGTGGTCGGAGCGCTCGGGCTCGGACGGCGGCGTCGGACGAACGCCACGACGCGGCGAGGGAGTTCTGGGACCGAGATGCGGACGAACGATCCTTTCAGCCACGTGGGCACGGCGGTTGCCGGAACGATCGCTGCACCGAAGCCGTCGAAGGCCAGCGAGGCGAGCAGTCGAACTCCATCGATCTCTGCTTGGGCTCGAAGCGTGATGTCGGCGTTCACCGCAGCGCGCTCGAGTACCTTGCGCAACGCTGAGCCCATTGGGGGGAGGAGGAGCGGGACCTGGTCGAGATCGCGTAGTGGAATCGTGTCGCGGCTGGCGAGTGGATGCTTTTCGTCGGCGAGGAGGAAGAGGTCTTCAGCAAACAGCGGCTCGATGACGAGTTCTGGATCGTCGATCGGCAGGTGGACGATGGCGGCATTGAGTTGGCCGCTCAAAACGTTCGGAACGAGCGCCGACGTCGCGCCCTCTTGAATGACGGCCCGGATGCCGGGATGATCCCGTCCGAGGCGGCTGAGCATCTGGGGTAGCAGCCAGCGCGCCGTGGTGCCGATAACGCCGAGCCGAGTTTGCCCGGAGACGTCTTCGTGTCGGCTGGCCATGTCGGCGGCGATGTCGTCTATCTCATTCAACACGCGGCGTGCTCGCTCGACCACGCGAGCCCCCTCCTCGGTCAATCCGCCGTGGGCGCGATCAACCAGAATGACGCCCAACTCTTTCTCCAGGCGGTTGATGTGCGCGGAGACATTAGATTGCACGGTGTAGAGCGATCGCGCTGCGGCGGAGAACGTGCCGTGATCGGCGATCGCAACGAGGGTAGACAACTGCCGGACATCCATCTCTGAAAACGATAGCAGATATCATTTATATCTACTTGTCAGATCGCTCGACGGGGTGCATAATTAAAAAGTAACGAAAAGTGAAACGAACGCCGAAGACAAGTCTTCGAACTTCACCCATAGTCGACGTGAGAACACCCCCCATTGTTCCACTCGTCGGGAAATCCACAAGCTGATCCCCCATCAGCGGATATTCCCAGGTTGAGAGACCCGGATCCCCATCCGGGTCTTTCCCGTTTTTCTGGTGCTGATTCGTTTTCTGGCCGTGACGACGACTGGCTCCTAGAGTGCTGATGTGACCAGCAGTAGCACCTACGGCGCCGGCGCCGCCTTCTTTGATCTCGACCGCACGCTTCTCTCGGGTGCGTCTGGCGAAGTGTTCTCTGACGCTATGCGGATGGCGGGTCTGTCGTCGAAGCCGTTCCCGGGTGAGAAGCTCCTGTTTGGGTTGTTCAATGCGATTGGTGAGACGCTGCCGTCGATGGCGCTTGCACGGCAGGCGGTCACCCTTGCAAAGGGGCGATCCCAGCAGGCAGTGAGCGGTGCAGCCGAACAAGTAGCAGACCGGCTTGTTTCGATGGTTCAGCCGTTTGCCGACGCGTCGTTTGCCGCTCATCGCGAGGCCGGTCGCCCGATCGTCTTGGCAACGACGACCCCGTACGACCTCGTCAAGCCGTTTGCAGACAAGCTCGGCCTCGACGACGTCGTTGCAACTCGATACGGCGTCGACGCCAACGGCAACTACGACGGCACGCTCGTTGGTCCGTTCGTCTGGTCGGCCGGCAAGCTGGAAGCGATTACGGCATGGGCTGCCGAGCGCGACATCGACCTGGCCGACAGCTACGCATATTCCGACAGTGTCTATGACACGCCGATGCTCGACGCCGTTGGGTTTCCGACCGTGGTCAACCCGGATCCGCGAATGGTGTTCATGGCGGCAGCGCGCCGGTGGCCGACACTCAATCTCGACGTGTCGCCCGGTGTCGTGAAATTTCCTGTCGTCGGCATGGAAGTGCAGCGGCTGGCGTTGCAGTTTGCCCGACCCTCGGCGTACCCCTACGCGCGCTTCGACATCTCAGGCATCGAGAACATCCCGACCGAGGGCCCCGTCATTCTCTGCGCCAACCACCGCAGCTATTTCGACGTCTCAGCGATGTCGATCGCAATCGGCAAGAGCGGGCGCACTGCTCGTTTCCTCGGAAAGAAGGAGGTGTTCGACGCTCCGATCGTCGGACCGATCGCTGCTGCAATGGGTGGCATTCGTGTCGACCGTGGCACAGGTTCTGGCGAACCAATGAAGGCTGCAATAGAAGCTCTCAATGGCGGCGAAATGGTATCGATCATGCCTGAGGGGACCATCCCGCGTGGCCCGGCCTTCTTCGAAACGCAGCTGAAGGGTCGCTGGGGCGCAGCGCAGCTCGCACGCGACACGGGTGCCACGGTCATTCCGATTGGACTGTGGGGCACCGAAAAGGTGTGGCCTCGCTCGAGCCGGATGCCGAAGGTACTCAACCTCACCGATCCGCCGACCGTTCGGATCCGGGTGGGTGAGCCGGTCGACCTGAAAGCCAAGTCGGTCGATGCCGACACGAAGCGGATTATGAAAGCAATCATGGCTGAGCTTCCCGACGAGGCCAGCGAGACGAAATCGCCGACCGCTGATGAGCTCGCGCTCACGTACCCGCCTGGCTATTCGAGTGATCCGGCTGACGAATCAGATCGGCGCCCAGGCATCGACTGAAATAACGAGCACTAAATCTCATCCGCCTACTGGCGGGCTCCGAAGAATGGGTATGTCGTATTACGCGGCGTGAACAAAACTCCCCACATTTCATCTTCTCAAGGAGATCCCCCATGAAGCACACCCCCCAGCGGCTGTTCGCCGCGCTGATCGTCGGAGCAATGACCTTCGCCGCCTGCGGTAGCGACGGTAACGACGCAGCTCCAGTCGAGACCGAAGTAGCAGTCGAAGTCGGCACCATTGTCGACGTCGCTGTCGCCAATGGCAGCTTCGACACCCTGGTCGCAGCGGCGATCGCTGCTGATCTCGCTGAGACCCTGTCGAGCCCCGGCCCGTTCACCGTCTTTGCACCGACCGACGATGCGTTCGCTGCGCTGCCTGCCGGCCTTGTCGCCGCACTCCTGCTCCCTGAGAACAAGGCCACGCTCGCCAAGATCCTCACCTACCACGTCGTTTCCGGCGAAGTGATGGCTGCTGACGTGACCAACGGTGACGTCGCTACTGTCGAAGGCCAGACCGTTGCGCTGTCGACCGCTGATGGTGTGACCGTCAACGGCGCCAACGTGATCATTGCCGATGTTGCGGCGAGCAACGGCGTCATCCACGCCATCGACGCCGTTCTCCTCCCGCCGGACGTCGACGCAGCTGCGTTGCTTGCGCCCGCCGAAGCACCTGTCGAGACTGACGCTCCTGTCGAGGAAGAAGCAGCCGAAGTCGGCACAATCGTTGACGTCGCTGTGGCCAATGGCAGCTTCGGCACCCTGGTCGCAGCGGTGACCGCTTCTGATCTCGCCGAGACCCTTTCGGGAGAGGGCCCATTCACGGTCTTTGCACCGACCGACGATGCGTTCGCCGCATTGCCTGAGGGCCTTGTCGCCGCACTCCTGCTCCCAGAGAACAAGGACACGCTTGTCAAGATCCTCACCTACCACGTGGTTTCGGGCGAAGTGTTCGCAGCAGATATCGCAGACGGCGATGTCGCCACTGTTGAAGGCCAGACCGTTGCGCTGTCGACCGCTGATGGTGTGACCGTCAACGGCGCCAACGTGATCATTGCTGATGTTGCGGCGAGCAATGGCGTCATCCACGCCATCGACGCTGTCCTCTTGCCACCGGACGTGGACCCGGCAGCACTTCTTAGCTGATCCTCCGAACAGCTGAGTACTGATTGATGCCCGGCTCGCTAGCGAGCCGGGCATCATCGCGCCCAGGCATCGTCAGCGTGATGAAAATGGAGCCCATTCCAGCCAAAACCATCACGCAGACGCCTCTGACGGGCAGAATGCCCTCATGAGCGACCTGCCCCGCCCGATCGACCTGCTGCCGCACCGTCCACCGTTCCTGTTGGTCGATGAGTTGATCGCTATTGATCCGGGGGTCTCGGCCACCGGCATCTGGCGCCTCACGGGCGACGAGTATTTCTTCCCCGGCCACTTTCCAGGACGACCCACCCTGCCCGGCGTCATGATGTGCGAGTCGATTGCACAGGTCGGTGCGTGCGCCGTCCTTGCCCACCCCGACTACTCCAGCAAGCTCCCGCTCTTCGGCGGCCTCGACAAGGCCCGTTTCCGCCGCCAGGTCGTGCCAGGCGACGAGTTGCTGATCGAGGTTGAGCTCGGACGCATGTCCGCCCGAGCGGGCAAAGGCGCCGGCAAAGTCACCGTCAACGGCGAATTAGCCACCAGTTGCGATCTGATGTTCGTCTTCGCCGACCGCTAAAGAAGGCAAGAAAGCAATGCGGCTGCGTCGCAAGAAGCAGTCGCGCGTGATCCAAAAAGAGTCGCAGCCCGATCGATTACCGGTGACAGGACCCGTGATTCGTACGCGAACACCACGCCCGAGCCGGAGCGGATCAGGCCGGAGCGATGACGACAGCCCCGTTGTGCCCACCAAACCCAAAGTTCGTGCTCAGCACAGGCCCTGGTTCCCAGGTTCGGCCTGTGCCGTGCACCAGGTCGATGGTCATCGCTGGATCGAGGTTGACCGTGTTGGCGGTCGGTGGGATCAAGCGGTGCTCCATCGACAGCAGCGCAGCAGCTGCTTCGAGGGCGCCGGCGGCACCGAGCGCGTGGCCGGTGATGCCCTTGGTCGACACGACCGGGACACTTCGGTCCCCGAACACATGCGAGAGCGCGGCGGCTTCGGCGGCGTCGTTCAGCGGCGTGGACGTGCCGTGCGCATTGACCTGCTTGATGTCGGCCGGCGTCAGACCCGACTCGGCGAGGGCCTGCTCGATGCAGGCGATCGCACCGACTCCGCCAGGGGCAGGTGCCGTGATGTGGTGTGCGTCGGCGTTGCTTGCTCCGCCGAGAATCTCGCCGATGATGTTGGCGCCGCGTGCCTCGGCAGCAGACCATTCTTCGAGGATGAAGACTGCTGAACCCTCGCCCATGACGAATCCGTCGCGGTCTGCGTCGAACGGGCGGCTGATGCCAGCTGTCGACAGTGCGGTCATGTTGGCGAAACCGGCAATGCCGGTCGGTGTGCCTGCTGCTTCGGAGCCGCCAGTGACCGCAGCGTCGAGAATGCCCCATTTGATCAGGCGAGCTGCGTAGTTGATGGCGTGGCTGCCTGCTGCACACGCGGTGACGATGGTTTCGCTCTGGCCACGGAGGCCGTAGCGCATCGAAATCGATGCGCCTGGAGCGTTCGACATCATCATCGGCACGAGAAATGGCGACACGCGCCGCTCACCCTTGGCAATACGAATGCCGATCTGTTCTTCGAGCGTGTGGAGTCCACCAACGCCGGTGGCGAAGATCGTGCCGAAGCGGCTTGCGTCGATGCCGATGGCGTCAACGCCGCCGACGTGATCGAAGGCCTGGCCAGCCGCCGCGAGCGCAAACTGCTCGACGCGGTCGGCGCGGCGCGACTGCTTGGGACTATCGAAGTAGGGGGAGGGGTCCCAATCTTCGAACACGATGGTCCGGCCCTGGGGCGCGGACGAGCCGTTCAAACCGGCCCAGAAATCTTTAGCCCCGATGCCGGCCGGAGCAACGACACCCAGGCCAGTCACGGCGACCCGACGGCCGCCTGCCATCAGAGCTTGCCGGTGACGAGGTCGTAGGCGTTCTTGACGGTCTCGACGCCTTCGAGGTCTTCCTCGGGCACAGCGATGTCGAATTCTTCTTCGAGTGCCATGACGAGCTCGACGAGGTCGAGGCTGTCGGCATCGAGGTCGTCGCCGAACTTGGCATCCATGACGACTGCGGATTCTTCGACCGAGAGCACCTCGACGGCGCACTTGCGGAAACGGGCGAACAGTTCTTCATTCATTGAAGGGTCTCCATTTGGTTGGGTGTTGGTTTGAGATTCTAGAGGTGTGACCTGGTCACAAGCGGCCTCTGGAGAAGCCGCGGTCAGTGACCCATTCCGAGGCCACCGTCAACTGGCACGACAGCGCCCGTGATGTAGGCGGCGTCAGGGCCCGAAAGAAACGCAACCGCACCGGCGATTTCGGCAGCTTGGGCCATGCGGCCAAGCGGGACGGCGGCAGTGATGTTTGCGAGTTGATCGTCGGTGAGCGCAGCAGTCATGTCGGTTTCGACAGGGCCGGGAGCGACGACGTTGACGGTGATCGATCGCGAACCGAGTTCGCGAGCGAGCGAGCGAGCGAATCCGACGAGGCCGGCCTTCGATGCCGAGTAGTTCGACTGCCCGGCCGAGCCGAGCATGCCGACCACCGATGACATTAAAACGATGCGCCCGCTGCGTGCCTTCAACATGCCTTTGGCCGCCCGTTTGGCCACGCGGTACGAGGCAGTGAGGTTCGCGTCGAGGACGGACGCGAAGTCGTCTTCGCTCATGCGCAGAAGCAGGCCGTCTTTGGTAACGCCGGCGTTCGAGACGAGCACTTCGACGGAACCACCGAAATGTTCCTCGACTGCGGAGAACGCGGCGTCGACTTCGTCCGTCGACGTGACGTTGCACTTGACGCCGAAGAAGCCCTCGGGCGGGGGAGAGGAGTTATACGTGACTGCGACTCGGTCGCCCTGAGCTGCGAACCGTTCGGCACATGCAAGGCCGATGCCACGCGACCCGCCGGTGATCAACACGATGCGGCCCGTAGCGGGTTGGGTCGACGACGAGTCGCTCATTTCGTGTGCTCCTGAGCGGTGGTGGTCCAGCGGACGATCGCGCTTGCCGCTGACATGCCTGCGCCGAAGCCGACGAAGAGGACGAGATCACCGTCGTTGATGCGGCCCTTGTCGAGCGCATCGTTGAGGGCGAGGGGGACAGAGGCTGACGACGTGTTGCCAGTGCGATCGAGGACGATGGAGGCCCTGTCCATTGGTAGGCCGAGCCGGTCCATGGATGCCGAGATAATGCGGATGTTGGCCTGGTGCGGGACGACAAGGGCGATGTCATCGGACGTGACACCAGCATGCTTCATCGACTTTGTGGCCGAGTCGACCATGATGCGCACGGCGCGTCGAAAGACCTCGCGACCCTCCATGATGAGGTTGCCACCGCGTTCGGCGTAGAGATATTTTTCGGCGCTGCCGTCGCTGTCGAGGTCCCAACCGAGTAGTTGGCCGGGCCCGTCGACGGCTTCGATAACCGATGCGCCGGACCCATCGCCGAACAGGATTGCCGTTCCGCGATCGGTCCAGTCGGTGATGCTGGAGAGCGTGTCGGTACCGATCAACAGCACCTTCTCGGCGCCCATTGCAATGAGGCCATGGGCGGTAACAAGGCCGTATACCCAACCGGAGCAGGCTGCATTGAGGTCAAACGCGCCGCATCGTAAGCCGAGCGCTTCTTGTACGGTTGATGCGGTTGCTGGAACAGCACGGTCAGGTGTCGTGGTGGCGAGCACCAGCGCGTCGATGTCGGCGAGATCGACGCCAGACATTTCGAGTGCTTCTCGGCCAGATTCGATTGACAGCGCGCTGGTGAGTCCGTCCACATGCCGCTGATGAATGCCGCTGCGATCGACGATCCAGTCGTGATTGGTATCAAACATTTTTTCGAGGTCGTGGTTCGTTACAACCTTTTCGGGCAGGGCGGAGCCCCATCCGGTGATGACGGCGCCCCGAGCGCCTTCGCGTGTTGCTGGCATGGGTGTTTCCTCCTGATTGGCTTCAGCTCGTGCGGAGCCAGGCGATGGGTTGGCGAGCAGTGACTCGCTCGGTGTCGACAGCGATATAGCTCTGGAGCAGTCCGGCGAACGGCGAGCGGACTTCCTGATCGGCGACGTGGCCAATAATGGTGCCGACTTCGATTGGTGAACCTTCGGACAGATCGCCGAGAGGTCTGAAGATGCCTGCGGCGGGACTGACCACGATGCGCTCGGTGGCGAAGAGATGTTCGCCTTCGAGCTGTGCTGCGCCCGTGGGGGAACCGGCGGTGACCCATTCGAGCAGCTTGTCGAGGTCTTCAGGGGTGGCGACTGAGATGGTTCGTGCGTCTGTGACGGTCCGCTTGGCCATGCCGGCGAGTACGCCGCCGGGGCCGAATTCGGCAAAATCAGTGACGCCCGCGTCAGCGAGGGTGAGCAGGCTCTGTTTCCAGCGAACGGGGCTCGACAGCTGTGCTGAAAGCAGGCTGGCCCACTCGTCGCCGCGGTCGTGGGCGGTTGCATCGACGTTTGACACGACGGGGATGTCGGTGTCGCGCGGCAAGGCTTCGGCGAGGGCAGCGCGGAGCCGATCGCGGGCAGCGGTCATGAAAGGAGTGTGGAACGCTCCTGAGACCGGGAGGCTCATGACGCGTTTTGCGCCGAGGTCCTTTGCATGAACACTTGCGGCTTCGACGCCGGCAGGCGAGCCAGCGATCACGACTTGGCCGGGGGCGTTGTAGTTGGCGACCCACACGTCGGAGTCGGCGCGGCGGCATGCGACGTCAACGTGCTCGTCGTCGAGGCCGAGGACCGCGGCCATCGTGCCGGGCCGTTCGAGCCCGGCGTCGTGCATTGCGGCTGCGCGAGCGGACACCAAGCGGACGCCGTCGTCGAAACCAAGCGCGCCGGTGGCAGTCAGTGCGGTGTATTCGCCGAGCGAATGGCCGGCACAAAAGCTGGGCTCGATCCCGAGTCGTTCGGCAGCGTCGAGCACCATGAGGCTTGACACAAACGTGGTGAGCTGAGCGTTGCGGGTGTCTTTCAACTCGTCTGCGTCGGCGTCGCACAACAGCGCCCCAACATCACGACCGGCGATCTCTGAGGCTTCGTCGACCAGTTCCCAACTCTCGTGGCCCTGCCAGGGGCGGCCCATTCCGGGCCGTTGCGACCCCTGGCCGGGGAAGGTGAATGCGAGCATTGGGGCGAGGCTAGGCGGCTTCGGGGCGTTCGCGCGGCTACCCGTGAGTAACAACGAATCCATCGCGGTCCGGCATCTGTTGACTGAGCACCCACCAGATTTGGTACTGAATGCTCCCCGACAACTCGGCCTGACATCTTCGTAGGCTCGGCAACTCCGTATGCATGGCGACGTTGCAATAGGGGTGCGGAACGATTCCGGACCCCGTTACCCTCGCCTCGTACGCCCCAGTAGCCCAATTGGCAGAGGCAACGGTCTCAAACACCGTCCAGTCTCGGTTCGAGTCCGAGTTGGGGCACGCAAGTTCTCGATTGTTCAATCGCTCTGCCACAGTGCAGCGATGGACCCACTCATCGGACGCCGGACCTGGCGCAC
>Ga0115003_10000606_pt1 | contig 31691 bp, 31 predicted proteins | sample ArcticOcean_MG_C_7_FD_88736 | JGI IMG/M metagenome (GOLD analysis project Ga0115003, IMG submission 88736) | Marine microbial communities from western Arctic Ocean - ArcticOcean_MG_CB11_88 | ecosystem: Environmental > Aquatic > Marine > Oceanic | place: Arctic Ocean: Canada Basin | collected...
GCCAGTGCTTTTGTTAGTTCTAGCGTGGACATTTGGTAGCGTGATTAGTGAGCTAGGCACTGGTAAATGGGTCGCCTCTGCGCTAGCCACACATTTCCCTGTGCAGTATTTACCCGCGGCTATATTCGTGACAGGTGCAGTCATGGCTTTGGTCACGGGATCATCATGGGGAACGATGGCGCTGCTAATGCCGATCGCTATTCCTGCCTATCTAGACTTAGCAGGAAATGAGATAGGTCTGCTCCCTGCCGCCATCGCAGCGGTGTTCAGTGGCGCGGTTTTCGGGGATCATTGTTCGCCGTTCTCAGACACTACGATAGTGTCTGCTTTCGCTTGCGGAGTATCACCGCAGGAGCACGTGATGACGCAACTTCCTTATGCGCTGATCGCGGCCAGCACGGCATTATGTTTAGGGTTTTTTGCCATCGCTCACGGGTTATCACCAATCTTCGCAATCCTAGTGGGAGCGGTATTTTTGACCATTCTTACCTTCGTAGCGACACGCGCAAATAAAGCGCACTAGATCTCTACTCCTTTAAATAGTAACTAGGCAAGTGAACAATCAACTGATCATCATGGTCCATACTGCTAAGTTTATGGCTAGATAGTTAGGCTAATCTAATGAAGAACTTTTCTTGATACCAACTTTTTTCTCATACTTGAAATTTGGTGGAAGCCCAGCTCTCAGTGCGTTGTTGTAGGCTTCTATCGCCTTAGTTTTCTCACCTAGCACATAGTGGATTTGCGATAGGTTGAACTGCGCCTCCTTATGCTCAGGATTTATTCTTACTGCCTTGTTTAGATACTCTTTTGCCTTGCTGTTATTCCCATCAGTATGAGCGATGAGTCCCAGATAGAGATAGGCATCTGTGTAGTCTGGACGGATGTGAACGGCAGCCTCTAAAGACTTTTTCGCCAGGGTGTCATTGTTCGTTTTAAATCTGCAATAACCTAGCATGAAGTGAGTGTAGGCATTATTTACTTTGAGCTGTGAGCCGGACTCAAAGATCTCTTCTGCTGCCGCAAACTCACCCATCTGCGCGCGCACAACACCACGGTTAATGAAGAATGGATAATGGTGACCGTGAGCGTCATAGGCTTCATCGAAGATGTCTTTAGCGGTTTGCAAACTACCCTTTTCCACACAGCGCTTGGCGAGAGACTCTAGTGATTCGATCTGGTTTTTGGACCTCACCTTAGCGGCCTGTCTGGCTTCTGGAGACTTCGCTCCACCACTTGCGATGGTAAATCTTTCCGTGTCCACGCGTTCCCTGAGGATTTGATTTTCTTTGGCTGTCAGAGTAACATTAGTTTTTGTAAGGTTTACGATGGCGTTGGTCAGCTCCAGATTGTTAATGCTCGCTTTTTGATATTCCGCGATGAGGATCTGCTCGGCCTGCTTTCTTCGCTCCAACTGGGTGGTGATTCGCTTGAGTGCTGTTTTGAGTGTATTAATCTCTTCATCCTGAAGTGGATTTTTAGTTCCATCTGCGATGCGTTCTTCAAGTTGATCCTTGGTGGTTCTGAGGTTGTCCTCCAGGGAGCCAATACGTCTGATGTAATTGGTATTCTGGATTTGTAGATCAATGATTTTTTTCTTCGCTACTACGAGTCTATTTTCTGCGATGATAATTCGGTCCTGGGCCACGTTCTGGTTGGACTGGAGCTCCTTGATTGAGTTCTGCGCTTTTCTGAGTTCTTCGCCTAGTCGGAGTGCTTCCTTGATGGTCTTTTTAGTGCGGTCTGTATCACTGAGATCTAGCAGCTCGGAAAGTTTATCTCTTTCTAGAGTAATTGATGCGAGGTTTTGAGTGAGCTCATTATTGATCTCATTGGTACTGGTCAGTTGGTTACGTAGCCCTCGGTTTTCAAGGTTGAGAGCAGTCATTTGTGTGTGGAGTCCAGAAATTTGTTTGGCCTGAGCCTTGATCTGGTCTCGCAGACCTTTCACCACCTCGTGGCTGGCTATTCTGGATTTTTCGAGCTGATCAGTCTTTTTCTTGTATGCTCCTTCAGCTAGTTTTAGCTCACCATTTAGAACGGCTCTTTCCTTGGTGAGATCTTGGTGGCTCTTGAGAAGTTTTTTGTGAATTGTCACGATTCCATCTAGCTCGGATTCGAGTCGCTGTTTGTCCTGGGCGAGCTTCTCGATATCTTTTTTAAGCGGAGCAGTCGCTAGCTTAGCGCGTTCACGAGTGAGTCTGTCTAGTGTCTCGATAGTTTCTTGCTGGGCAGTTCTGGACTGCCGCTGAGAAGATTTAAGTTGATCCTTAAGTTTGCTGATTTGATCGTTAAGGATCTTGGTCTGAGAATTCTCAACACTTAATCCTTGAGCTGTTTTTAGTAAGTTAGCTTGAAGTTTACCGATCTCTTGCTTCAGCTTGTTAGTTTGAGTTTTGTATTCAAGGCGCTCTTTATTGAGTTGGGCTTTGATTTCTTTTTCCTTCGTGCTGAGATCAGCTACGCGCTGCTTTTCTCTGCCAGTGAGCTGAGGTAAATTAGGGCTGGGAATACCATTTTCTGATGTGTTAGACTCAACGTATTTTTTGTATTTATCTTTCTTAGCGAGATGTTCTTTCTGAGCTAAAGGCTCAACTTTAGCGATGCTCTCTCTTGTGCTCTCTATCCTAATACTCACGAGCGTTTTCTTCCATTCTGGATAGTTGTTATCAAGAGTCTTGTAGTAGCGCAAGGCCTGGTGGTATTTATTCCAAGCAGCTTTATACTTCCCTGCAGCAGCTAGTTTTTCTGCCTCATTGATGGCGGAGTATCCAGAGAGAAAGATCGATCCAGGCCTCACTTGCTGCCCGCTAGTCTCCATTACTTGTGCATGACCATGAGGAGCCAGCGCTAGCAATGTGATTGTGAGTAGAAATAAGTAGATTATCCTCATGGCGGGCGAGACTAAGCAAGATATGGCTCCGGGTGAAGCAGAAATTTGCGTAACTGTTTACATTGATTGAGAGATTGACTCAAAGCTTGCTATTTCTTCAGAGAGTAAAGATAGGCAACGAGGTCGCGAATCTGATCTTTTTTGAGAATGGCACCCATTGGCGGCATGGAAGACATTGCGGTAGGTACGGTTGCGATGTCTGCTTTTTTGCAAATGGTGTCCTCTTTTGTTTCTGGGTTTCTGACCACTACTTCGGCGTCTGTTTTACTCATCAGTAAACCAGAAACGACTGTGCCGTCTTTCATGCTCACTGCGATGTATGTGTATCCTGGAGAAAGCTGCGCGCTTGGTGCGACGATTGATTCTAGAATATATTTGGTATCGTGGCGGCCTCCTAGACCGAGAAGGTTAGGTCCTGCTTCACCGCCACGGGTGCCTACTTTGTGGCACTGTTTACAGTTTGCCACACCACTGCGGAAAAAGACATTTTTACCATTACTGACATTTCCACCGGCTAAGGTAATTTCAAATGGGGCGAGCGGATCGTTCTTGTCGATACTGGCCTCGTAATCTGTGAGTGCTTTTTTGAGTGATGGAGTTGATCGCTTTTTACTGGCGTTGATGATGTCGAGTCTCAGAGCGATGGGTTGCTTTTTAAGATCTGTGAGAAGATCTAAGAGAACGCCTTCAGACTTCGGGTGATCAATCACTCCTAGTAGTTTAAGGGCTACCTGTGTGTTGGCGATCTTCCCTGCGGTAAGAATTTTTTGTAGCCTCTCAAAAGCTGTGTTGGTATCAATCCTGCTGAGAGTTCTCAGTGTAGCTTCAAGAACTTTGAGATCATTATCTGCTGTCAGTTTAACAAGGATTTCGGTGAAATTTTTAAGCTTCTGAGATTCGAGGTTCTTCATGGCGGCTAGGCGAATAGCCACAGGGTTCTTCGGATTAGCGAGTTGTCCTATCAATGTTTTTGTTGAGATTTTCACATCAAATTGCCCAGCAAGCTTGATCACTTCCACGATGAGATTACCAGATGTGGTCTTGAGCAGTGGAAGTAATATGGCACGAATTTCTTCACGTGCCTTCGTTCCGATTTTTCCTTGATTAAGGATAGGGCGGATCATTCCTGTGGTGGGATCTGCAGGAGGTGATTTTTCAAAACGGGCGAGTAGCCATAGAGCTTCGGTGCGGGCGTTTTCGCTCAGGCTTGTGTTAGATGCAACTGCGATCAGACGTCTCACATTTTCATCGCCTCCAGCGCGGATCATTGCATTGAGAATACGCATATCAACTGGCCAGGTAGATTTACCGAGCAGGTGAGTCGCGGCAGCGAGGTCTTTCCGAGCGCCTTCAATATAGTTATCGTTGATCGCCTGGATCGTTTCAACGGCGATGGAGAGGTCTGAGTCATTGAGGAAGTGCCCGATACGCGCATCCTTCATCCGGCGGAAGGTGAGGACGATGGCGCGGCGCACAGCGGGTGATTTGTTTTCAGCAAACGCGAAGATGGCATCAGCGTCTCCGATCTGAACCATGCCCTGAATCGCTCCGTGGCGTAGGTATTCATCCTGATCATTATTTGTCTCAATGAGTGCTATGAGTGCAGGAATGTGCGTTTTATCGCCTAGTTTTCCGAGAGCAATGGCAGCGTACATTTGGGTTCTCGCGTCAGAGTCGGCGAGAAGCTTGATGGCGGCTTCAGCACCTAGTTTGTGGCCACTTTCGCTGAGTGTTTTCACGGCTTGTCCGCGAACCTTGGCGTTGGGACTAGAGCAGAGAGTGACGAGTGCTTTGGCAGATTCGGCATCTTTTTTGATACGTGCAAGATTTCCTAATCCCCAGACACCGTGAAGTCGAGTGGTGAGGGGTGCGGAAGTTTGGGTGGCGGCGATGAAGATTTCACGGTTGGCTGTATCCTCGGCAAGTGCGAACTGTGCACGGAGGCGAACCCGCATATCAGGATGATGGAGGAGTTCAGCAAGTTGTGCTGGTTTTAGCTTTCCAAACCCTTCAGCAAAGAGGCTGCGGATTTGTTTGGTTGCGGGTTTTGCGAGTTCCTTTTCATCGTGGAAAGTGTAGATGCTTCCGAATCCGTGGGTGGGCCAGCTACCGACGTAATCTGAGACATAGGCTTTGCCATCGTAGCCGAATTCGATATCGGTATTGAGCATTCCGCTGACGAAATTCTCCATGCGTTCGACTTTGAACCCTGCACCGTCAGGCTCCATTCGGAAACCGATCACTGCACTACCTGCGCCAACGTAATCACAGATAAAAAAGTGGTTATCCCATTTCTCTGATAAGCCAGTTCCTGGATTGTAGGCAAGTCCGGAAGGACCTTTTGAGACAAATCCTGATGGGCGTAGGATAGCTCTGGGGCGAAGATCACTATTCATGTCCCACTGGCTTTCTTCCATCCATTTGGAGCTGTTGCGGCGGGTACCGGCGATGACGTTGGTAAAATGAGTGAATGCTTGGTGACCGCGCTGCCATCCAGAGTAGGCTCCCTCGATGATATCCACGACGCGCGCTTTGTCGCCTAGGTCCGCGTTATTATCTACGGAGAAAAGGTTACCGAAACGATCAAAAGCGACCTCTTTAGGGTTTCTAAGCCCTGTGTGGATGACTGTGAGTGCACTGCCGTCGCGCTCCATTCGGAATGCGGCTCCTTCATACTGAGCATTTAGGTGGCGGCCATCCTTAGTTTTTAAATTGTAACCACGGTCGCCAATAGTGAAATAAATGCGGTTATCGGGTCCGAGAGCAAAGCCATTGAGATCATGACCACTGAGGCTAACGCTGATGCCGTAACCTTCCTGAAGAGACTCGCGCTTGTCAGCAACGAGATCACCATCGGTGTCTTCTAGCATCCAGACGTGTGGGATACAGGCGAAGTAAATTTTTCCGTCTAGAGCCATCACTCCGGCTGCGGTGCCATCGAGTGGATCGCTAAAACCTTCTGCATAGATCTGGCCAAAATCTGCTTTACCATCACCATCGCGGTCTTCTATCACCCGGATCTTCTCGGAGTATTGGGTAAAATAGGAGAGGGGTTTTTTATCGGCGTACTTTTTGTACATCGCCAGCCTATCTGCAGTGGTTTCCAGTGCGTGGTCATCCACAGTCCAGTGGCCGTTACGGCGGTTATCCTCTACTCCACGGTCAAAGCGATGGGTCTCTGCGATGTAAACGCGGTTTTGTTCATCGATAGAAATGGCAGTGGGATCCTGCACGTTCGGCTCCCGCGCGAAGACGGTGGCGGTCATTCCTTTAGGATATTTGATCGTAGAGAGTAATGCCTTGTCGGCATCGACTACGGGCAGGGCCTCGGGGTTAGCAGTGCCTTCGATCTTGCTTGGCTCATCAGTGGGAATTGCGAAAATGGTGAGCGAGCTCGCGATCAATGCGACGATTGTGGATGGAAAAGGGAGTAAGAAATTTTTAGGACTCATGGTGGGGATTCTTGCTAGTGATACGCACTTTACAATCATAAAATGTTCGCTTGCGAGCGGAATACGTCGATTGTTTAAGGATGATTTACTCAATGTTCTCCATTGTTCTGAAGTTGATTCAGATATGGCGGTTTCATTTCGTCGGCTTGGGGGTGATGCTAAAATACAGGATCTCTCAGATATGGTATTCTCCGGTTGTTTTGTTAAAAATCAAATTCTTAGCCATAAAAAAACCCCACCCCCCCCGATACTGGGGAGTGGGGTTGAAAGTAGATTTGGTTTTCCTAGCGCTCTCAAATACCGCTAACGGAAAGCCTGCTGTTGTCGCCCAGTCTAATACAAGATCGGTTCTGCTAAGCACTAAAGTAGAAAACTCCTTAGTAGTGGCCTCCCATGTCTCGAATGACCCAGCAGTACATCCAGTGCTTATGGCGCAAACACCTTTGACTCCACTTTTCGGTGCACCAGTAGGCTCCGCAGCAGGAGGATCAGGTTACATGCATGTGGAATCCAGCAGCACGGTTAAGCTTATTTTCTCTGGAAGAGGACAGCACCCCACCACGTTAGGAGTAGCATTCGCTCCTCGTCACTGATCGCCAATTGATCCATGATACTAGTTAACAGAATTTCTCAAATGACGAATGAGAGTTTCAGCTCTTTTGTTAGGACTGTCCTCTTCTAGGAGAGACTGCCGGACTTTTTCATCGACGATAAACTGCTGTGCAACGACATCAGTGAGCATGGCTAGATCTTCATTGACGCGATCCAGAGTGTCGTTAGTTTGAGAAATCACCTCATCGGTAAATTGAGAAAGAAATCGAGAGGTTGCGTCTCGTAAACTTTCAATCACCAACTCTGTAGAGTCGGTAATTGGTTCAATGATACTTTTGATGGGTTTGATGTTCGCTCTGGGATAAAGATAAGCGGGATCAGATTCCCAGGAGAGAAACTCAACACGGGAAATAGAATGTAAAATGAGATTTGAGCGACCATCTTCCTGCTGCTCTGAGATACGAATGAGGCCTATGAATCCGACCTTACAGGTACATTCTGATGGATCAGAAGTCTCCTTAGCTTGGAGATTAGCGACACATATCATTGAGTTTGACTCAAAGGCGTCTTCTAGCATTTTGCGATAGCGCGGCTCAAAGATGTGAAGCGGTAATACTCCGTGAGGAAATGTAACTGCATTCGTCAGAAGAATAACGCCCGCTTGTTTAGGGATTGTGATAGATTTCATACTTCAATATGGAGAGAAACTGGACTCTAGCAAGTAAGAATTATATCGACCAGCAGCATTTCTGCTAACGATCTACCTCAGTGGTGAACCATGGATTCACTACAAACTCATTTATCTGCTTTGCTCTGGACAGTCCACCACGCAGTTGCCTAAACTCATCATTCATGAAATTTACTTCTTTCTTTCTTTCCTCATTGGCCGCTTGCGCGATCAGTTATGCTGCTGAAAAACCTAACGTCGTCATGATCCTGTCTGATGATCAAGGCTGGGGTGATCTGAGCGTCAGTGGTAATTCCGATTTGAAGACGCCTAATATTGATTCTCTCGCACGCGATGGCGTAAGTTTGGATCGATTTTACGTATGTCCAGTCTGCTCACCCACACGTGCCGAAATGCTAACAGGTCGTTATTCTACTCGTCTGGGTGTCATCAGCACCAGCGCAGGTGGCGAAAGGTTGAACCTTGATGAGTCGACCATTGCGGACACGTTTAAAGCCGCTGGCTATGCGACGGCGGCATTCGGGAAATGGCATAATGGTTCACAATGGCCCTATCATCCTAATGCCCGTGGGTTCGACGAGTTTTATGGTTTTTGTTCCGGACACTGGGGGCATTATTTTGACGCGGAGCTTGAGCACAACGGCAAGTTGGTCAAGGGGAAGGGCTATATCACTGATGACCTTACCAACCGCGCCATCGATTTCATCAAAAAGAATCAAGAGAAGCCATTCTTCTGTTATCTGCCCTACAACACTCCACACTCGCCGATGCAGGTGCCGGACAAGTTCTGGGAGAAATTCGACGGAGCGGATCTGAAAATGGCAAACGACCAAGCGAAGCCGATGACCCTGCAACACAATCTCGCAGCACTGGCAATGTGCGAGAACATCGATTGGAATGTCGGGCGGGTGCTCAAGACACTGGATGCACTAGGAATCGCCAAGAACACCATCGTCATTTACTTTAGCGACAATGGGCCGAATGGTAGACGTTGGAATGGCGGGATGAAAGGGATCAAGGGCTCCACAGATGAAGGTGGAGTTCGTTCTCCATTCTTCATCCGCTGGCCGGGGACCATCAAAGCGGGCGTCACGATCGCCGAGATTGCCGGTGCGATCGATCTCCTTCCAACACTCACAGATCTATCTGGGATTCCCACCGTAGGCCAAAAGAAGCTGGACGGCGTTAGTATCAAACCGCTGCTTACTGGGACTGCGACAACTTGGCCAGAGCGGATGATTTTCAGCACTTGGCGAAGCCGCGTGAGTCTGCGCACGCAACAATTCCGCTTGGATCACAAGGGTCAGCTGTTTGATATGCAGGCCGATCCAGGGCAGAAGCAAGACGTTTCAAAGAAATACCCTGAACGAAGCGCTAAATACCAACAGGCTGTGGCTGACTGGAAGGAAGAAACGAAGATGCCAGTAGAGACGCGGCCATTCACCGTCGGGCATCCGGGCGCGCAGCTGACGCACCTTCCGGCCCGTGATGGAAAATCACACGGCACCATCAAGCGAAGTAGCAGGTACCCGAATTGTTCTTTCTTCAAGAACTGGAGCAGCACAGACGACTCCATCACTTGGGATATTGAGGTGCTTACGGCGGGTTCATACCAGGCGCAGGTTTATTATACCTGCAAGAAGGAGAATGCCGGTGCGATGCTTGAACTGAGTTTCAACGGCAACAAGACCCAAGGACGGATCACAGAGGCGCACGATCCACCACTTGTCGGTGAGGCTGAGAATAGGATCAATCGCGGCGAATCATTGGTGAAAGACTTTAGGCCGGGCGCTCTTGGTGTTTTAGAGATGCCAAGTGGGCGCGGAGTGTTAACCCTACGAGCAACCGACATTCCCGGTAATGAAGCGGTCGATGTGCGCTATGTGGTGCTAACCCGCCTCGATCAATGAGCTCCACCGGTCATCACATATCCGATGGACATTTATGATTTCTGCCTTAATGGTAAAGTATGAATTCTTTGCAAGCTGCTTACCACGGATCGCTTAAGGCTGATGCCTTTGCGCTTCCTGTACACTGGTATTACAATCGTGATGCACTGGACCGTGATTACCCCATTCTCGATGGCTCACAGGATCCGCTCCCGCTGCATCCCGATAGCATTTTTTGGCGCTCGGTGTATGAGGTTACTTGTCCAAAAGATGACATCCTCCATGACCAGGCATCTTTCTGGGGAATAAGAGGTGTGCACTATCACCAGCAACTGAGGGCAGGAGAAAATACTGCGAATTTCCAACTCGCCCGCGCGCTTTACGAGCAAGTCAGTGCGGCAGGAAAGTATGACGCAGCCGCATGGCTAGATCTTTACATCCACGCGATGCTCACGCCAGATTGGCACCGCGATACCTATTTAGAGGAATATCATCGGGGGTTTTTCAAGAACTATGCCGGCGGAAAAGCACCCGAGAATTGTGGGATCAAAGATGAGCATATCGGTGGACTTGCGCAGGTGCCAGCACTCGTGGCGGCGCTTCCGGAGCTTCCTCTGGATGAGCTCAAAGTGATCGTCAAACAACACGTCGCACTCACTCACCGGCACTCGAATGTTCTGCGCGCTGCTGATTGTCTCACCCGTCTGCTGCGTCTCATCTCAGAAGGCACCCCTCTCCGCGAAGCACTCATGACGGCAGCGGGGGATTGGTTCTCCACGAAGAAGGCCACTGGCTGGGAGTCGAGGCCAGACCGCGTGATCATTGGCACCATTATGAGCCCTGTCTGCTACATCGATCAGGCTTTTCCTGCAGCGCTCTATCTCGCTTGGAAATATCACGATGACTTGGACGCTGCTATTTTGGCAAATGCTAGAGTCGGGGGAGATAGCTGCCACAGAGGCGCGGTGCTCGGTAGTTTGGTAGCTGCGAACTGTGTGAGGTGCTAGTGGTGACTCTACTTATTTAATTTGGAGCGTGAGTATCAGTGCGGGTGATGTTGGGATCGATTTTTACGAATAGTGTGAGCTCGCTAGGTGTGATTAGATTGGGGTATGGAGATTGAAAGTAGAGGTTACGCAAGATTATGGATGGGGTGTTCGAGGGTTTTGTTGAGCTTGTCTATGGCGGCATTCTCATGGATAATTAGTTTGGTAGTTCTGAGTATGATTACTTCTGCAGGATTTGAATTTGAAGAGTGGATGAGCATCAGTTATCTTATTGCCTTAGTGGTATTTTGTAGTGTGTTGAAGACTAGATGGAGGACTACGTGGTCGGTAGGATCTTACACTATTGCATTGATTCTTGGGGCGTTGGTCATTCTCATTGGTGGTGGTTTATTTCTTGTAGGAGTCTCACAGGTCGATGGTCCGATGTTCGCGGGACTGATAGAGATTTTATCTGGGATGTACTTAGCTGCGACTGGTTTTGTAATGTTGGTCGCTGGTGGTCTAGAGCTGCTTGCATTTCGACTTGCAAAGGGCAAGATTTCTAGTGAGATTGTTGATAATGAATAACCATCTCTACCTCATTTTCATCTATGGCACTTTGCGCCGTGGAGGGAGAGCGCATCACTTGATGCAAGCAGCGGAATTTCAGTCAAAGGGATCAATCTCTGGGAGGCTTGTGCATGTCGATCAATATCCGGGTCTGATCCCTTGCGGTGATCAGCAGGTCATGGGTGAACTTTATCTAGTGGGCGATCAATTACTGAATGAGCTAGATCGTTATGAAGGCTGCCTCGAATCACCGCCACACTACCTAAGGCAAGAAACGATGGCCTTGCTAGAAAATGGTGAGAAGAAATCTGCCCTGGTCTATGTATTCCAACTATTAGAACCGCATCATGAGGAGGTTGAGAACGGTGACTGGATTGAGTGGATGGAGAGTATAAAGTAGTTTTTTTCCAATAAAAGGGAATTGACTCCGACCATATGAAACCTACGATTTTGGTTGTCTTGCCACGGTCAATCTCACGCAGAAAATGTGATCCACTAAGGATACTTTTATCTATCCCCATGACCTGTCCATCGGCAAGGATGGCTCAGTTTACGTCGCCCAGTTTCTCTCTGGAAATACTCACCCGATCAAGCTGGAGCGCGTGTGAGAAGAGTGATTATTAGGAATGTGCTTTTTTCGGCGTGTCTCTGAGGATGTTGTTGAGGAGAGTGGGGAGGGGGAGAAAGGATGGGGCAGTTACTTATACCATTTGAACAATGATCGTATTTTGCTCTTCCCCAATCAGCTTTGCTGCACTTTCAAATCATTCCATCAAACGATCAATCCAGTATCACTATGAGGATGGTATAATGTCCCTTGTTAGGGAAAGAGTTTATCGAGTTCCTCGGGTGTGAAGGCGGTTTGGCGGTCTTTAAATCGCTTCCGAACTTTCAAGATTGTTGCTGCATCGACGGCGCTTTTTCGATTATTCCAAGCGTGGCGTATGAATGTTGAGACGTCTGCGAGATGAGCATCGGTGATCTGAGGGGCATCCTTCAGTCCTGGCATCGCAGCAGCAGGCGTGTATCTTTTACCGTTCACGGTGATCGGGCCTATGAGTCCCTGGAGCAGGATTGCTGAGAGCTTTTCTGGAGAGTCCATTACCCACTCGGATTTCACTAGAGGAGGGCCAAGGTGTTTGAGTCCATTTCCGTCATTGCCATGGCACGCCATGCAGTTGGCGATGTAGAACTTTTCGCCTCTCTGGTAGGCTTCGCGATGTGCTTTGTTAGATGGTGGCTTGAATGCAGCCGCAGTCGTCTTTGGAGTCAGGCAGTGGTCGAGATATTTGATGAATTTAGCATCTTTGAAACTGTCTCCAAGGAGTTCTTTAAATTCTCTTTCACGCCCAGCGAGTCCGCTGATAGCAGCTTCGCGGAAATAGGGAGCGTTGATATTCTTCGTAAGGACTTTTTTGAGCAGAGCCAGCGCTTCTTCCGATGGTAGCCTCCCCAAGCTCGCTGCGAGCTGTCTCTGCACGACTAGGTCTGAGCGGCTTTCTAGGTCGGTGAGGGCAGGAAATAAGGTCACTGCTTCACTAATGATGAGTAATTCGCTGAGTCGGATCGCAGATTCGAGCACGTATGGGTCACTTGATTTCAACGCTCCTTTGATCGCTGAGACATTGATTTCACCCAATCCTTCAAGCGTCCAAAGCGCGTGGATCTGACCCAGCGGTTTAGCCGAATCAGAGGCAAGGGCATTCAGCGCAGGAACGACAGAACGATCACCCGAGTCGATGATAAGCTGCTGGGCTGTGTCACGCCACCAACCGTTTGAATGCGCGAGATGAGGTACTAAATCTCGCGCTTTTTTGCCAGCCATTGCTGGCTGTGCCCCCCGAGGATTATCGCGGTATTTGATTCGATAAATTCTGCCCAGACGCGGTTGGTCTTCGAGCTTTTGGTGCATGATGTATTCACGTAGATATTTGGTTAGGTAGTGCTTATGCTGGATGATTCCGTGATACATGTCGGTGACATAGATTGTTCCATCGGGAGCATTGAAGAGATTCACTGGGCGAAACCTCTCATCTGTCGAGGTGAGGAATTCACGCTCTCCAAACAGGTGCTCACCTGAAAGTAGGCCATCTTTCCGATTCAGATGAACCATCCGGATGAGGTTAGCTACTGGCTCGCAGAAAAGCGCGGTGTCACGGAATTCTGGTGGAAACTGATCACCCCGATACGCCATCGCTCCAGCTGCTCCGGTCGCCGCTTTTAAATGTCCGTTTTTGTTAACGTCACCTTCACCTCCGCGGTTTGCTCCCAGGGTGATGCGTGCTGGGTAAAGTTTATCACGATAGGAAATCTGTGTGGCATGTCCGCGACCCAGAAGGTAATTCGGGTTGCGCATTAGAGTGTTCGGTAGCAGCTGGTCCGCCTTGATACCAAACCAGTTTTCGTTGTAATAGAGTCGTCCGTGGTTGTCATGATTGATGCCCCACTGACCACGGAATGAGGTCTTCTCCTTGATCCAATGGCCGTCGATCTCCCGATAGCGGGTGTCAGACTTGGCATTGTAGATCCAGTTATCGAGACCGCGAAAGAGGCCGTTGGCGCGGTGTTCGACGTTAGCATTCTGAGTATAGTTCTCATCAATCACTGTCATTTTTCCCGCCTTACCATTCATGTTTTCAACGAAGTAGAGTTTCTCGTGTCCGCCATAAAGAATGCCATTTTTATAGAGAGCGATGGATCTTGGTTGGTTCAGTCCATCCAGGAAAACGCTGGACTTGTCATAAACGCCATCATTGTTGGTGTCTTCGTGAATGGATATCCTCCCTATGGGCTCTTCCTCGCCTGTTCCATTGGCGTCTAGCATGTAAGCACGCATTTCTACGACCCACATCTTACCGTCACCATCGAATCTAAGTGCCAGCGGGCTCTGCACCTCAGGCTCGTTGACCACGGTGGAAATTTCAAAGTCTTTATGGATGCGGAAGCTACCGAGAGCTACTTTAGGATTAAGTGCTGGTGCTGGCGGTGCTTTTTCGAAAGGAATGACGTAAGTATAGCCCTTTTTTTTAGCCGCAGCTTTTTTCGGTGGCTTTGGCTTGGGTTCTAGCTCTAAGCGTTGGATCCAGGCGTTACGGAACTTCACCGTGTTTTTATGCCCTTGGAACTTGATAGGAAATGGCTCTGGTCCTTCCTTTTTTCCTGCCCCTGTCTTGTTCGTGAGTGCATAATCATCGTGAATAAGCACTCCGTTGTGCTTCACGCTGATCCGCGCACAGGCCACTTTTTTATCCCCATCGAAGCGGGCAGCACGAAAAATAATGTCATAGCTCTGCCATTCTCCTGCTGGCTTGGAAACAAGCTTGTCTGGCTTTTTCTGTTTATAGAGACTACCGGCATAACTCGCCTTGTAATCTTGCATAGCGATCCCATGTGAATTGAGAATCTGGAGTTCATAACGCTGCTGGATATAGATCCCAGAATTTCCATTTTGTTCTGGATCGACGCCGGGCACGTTGTTCACATTAAATTCAACATGCATTTGGAAATCGGTGTAAGAGTCAGGCGTCACCAAGCTGTCCCACATAGGAGATGCCGTCAGCACGCCGTCCTTAAACACCCACTGGTTCTTCACTTTTTCCGATTCAGCAATCAGGATATGCCCCCGCTTGCCGATGATCTGAACTCCTTCATGGTGCCGCTTACCATCCATCGACCCCTTCGTTAGACCCATAGCAGCCTCATCGAGTTCAGCTGATTCAGCGGTGGAGATCATCGCATAGCTGAAGACAATCACCGCCATCGTAGTAGCCGGACAAATCCAATTTTTAGTGCACTGAGAAAGTAAAATCATTATTCCAGAATAGTAAGCCTGCACTTTGGCATTGTAAATCCAAAAAATAGCGCTGAGGACCCCTCGAAACCTACTATTTTGGACAGTTAATATTGATGTGTGTGATGCTTATAAACCTGGCGCGCGTTTATAATAGCTTGGTAGTCTAAAGGTTTAGTAAAGTGCGTGCATGGAAACGATAAAACGATATGGGGTGAAGATGGGTGATGTGGGAGCATCAGGACTCGCCTCACTTTCTGGCACATAGGCTGAACCGCCTTCTACTAGCTCCAGCTGGTCTTTTTCTGGCTTACAAGCGGCTAGTGCCAAGGCGCTGATGTTTGCACCAAGTAATAATGATCTTTTCAAATGGACACGACGGATTCTCTTCTTCAGTGGTTCAGGCGTTTCTAGCTGAGATTGTTGCTGAAATGCTCCGCAGAGTTTCCTCCTAGCTCGCTGCGTAAATCCATGATTTGCTCATGGTTCATACCGGTTAGATTATGCACTGAGCAGGAGCATTTATCGCAGAATTTTTGTTGTTGGTTGCCAGTCATCGTATTCCAGTTCTCGTGGCAAGGTTTTGGTATGTAGTCTTGTGGGTTCATATTAACTATTGGTCTGTGCGGGTGAAATAGTGACATTTTTTATTCTGGAGATCATCTTATTTGCTGTAACGCGGGCGCTTAGCCAGATTCACGATTTCTCTAGTGATTCTGGGTAGATATGTTAATTTGTACTCTGCTTGGATAATGTTGTCTGGGCAGAAAACTAGAAAATAATCATGAACACACTAAATAAAAATCTCTTAATGGGTGGAGTCGCTGCATGTGCAGTGGCCTTTGCTTCTTGTGGAGATAAAAAAACTGATAGTGCTGTAGCCCCGTCTGATAAAGACGCCGCAACAGCAAGTGCCACAGATACCGCTACTGCTGCTAAAACTGCTACAGATGCCGCGCCAGCAAGTTCTACAGATACTGCTACTGCCACTGTTGCTAAAACTGAGACAGTGAGCATCAATCTCTCAGGTCTAAAGTGAGCCACTGCGTGTGGTAATAAAGTGCGGTCTGCACTTTCAGCGATAGACGGAGTAACAGTAGGAGATGTTTCTAAGACAGCTGCGAAGGTAACTATAGATAGAAGCAAAGTACAGAATGATCAACTCACCAAGGCGGTCATAGGTGCCGGCTTTAAAGCGACAATCGACTAACCAGCTATTAGAGCATCTCATAAACTAGAAGGAGTCATTTCTTCCAAACGTCACTAAGACATCTGCCGCTGTAATAGTGGATAGAAATAAAGTGACGAATGCTCATCTTATATCCGCCGTGCGCAGTGCCAGAAATGGTTATGATGCGACAGTGAAATAATTGATAACTGAGAAATTAGCTATCTAACCATCATCAGAACCCTTGCTGGATTTCTTCAGCAGGGGTTTTATGTTTGAGAGAATAGACATTTTAGGTTTTAGATGACGTGCCGTAGGCATCTAATACCATGGTTAGAGCTAAGCTGGTAGCAGCCATTTACGGCAGAATTTGTAACACTACCCGAGATTTTGCATTGATAAATGAGTGTCTGGACGGCATAAATCAGACATGGACATGATTGACCACGCTCTACTGAGCACCACGACTTCGATTGCGTCTGGTGAGCCTGCGATGATTGCACAGGTTGGAACGCTTGTGATGCTAGTTATTCTCCAAGCCGTGCTTGGATTTGATAATTTACTCTACATTTCTCTAGAGTCCAAACGTGCGCCCGAAAAGGACCAAGCCTATGTGAGGAAGCTCGGTATCGGCATCGCCATCGTGCTGCGGATCGTGCTGCTCTTCGTCCTAGTAAAGCTCATCAGCTATTTCCAAAGCCCCTTAATCTCATCGAATGGCGATTGGTTCTCAGGCACATTCAATGGACATTCTATCATCGTACTATTTGGTGGAGTATTTATCCTCTACACAGCGATGAAAGAAGTGATGCACATGATGCACATCGAGCATGGACACGCTGTGGATAATAAGCCAAAATCGACTGGTTCAGTCATTGCTTGGATTGTGTTGATGAACCTCATTTTCTCGTTTGACTCCATTCTCTCTGCGATGGCGCTCGCCCAATACACAGACCTCGCCGGCCAGCCGCAACATATCATGTGGGTCATGGTCGTGGCTATCGTCATCTCCGGTATCTTGATGATCTGGCTCGCCGATAAGGTGTCTAGTTTCCTCCAGAAAAACCGGATGTATGAAGTGCTCGGTTTGTTCATCCTCTTCGTGGTGGGCATCATGCTCCTCACTGAGGGCGCGCACCTAGGTCAGATGAAACTCTTTGGTGAGGAAATTCAAGCCATGACGAAGACCACGTTCTACTTTGTCATCGGAGTGCTGGTGATCACAGACATCGTGCAGACTCGCTACCAGAAAAAGCTCCTCGCTGAGAAAGCCAGAGTCGAAGCCAAAGCCGAAGGTTATGCAGCGTAAATTAGAAAGATTCTTCACCGAGGTAGAACATTTTTCTGAATTCGGCGAGCGGACACTCATAGAGCATAAGCAGGTATGCGGGCAAAGCGTGCCCTTTTATGTGAATGAGTTCTGGACCTCTAAACAGCGTGCCGCACATTCGCTGCACGAGGTTTCCTATCGCGCGTGCTTCAAGCCCCAGCTACCGCGCTTTTTCCTAGAGCGGCTCACCTCTGAAGGCGATCTCGTCTACGATCCCTTTATGGGTCGCGGAACCACGCTGATAGAGTCTGCTCTGCTGGGCAGAAAGGTAGCGGGAAATGACATCAACCCACTCTCTAAAATTCTCTGTCTGCCACGCCTCTCGCCACCGAGTCAGAACGAAGTCGCCCAAAGATTAGATGAAATTTCACTCACCGCTACAGAAGAATCTAAGCTGGGAGAAGACCAGGATCTACTCGCATTTTACCATCCTGAAACACTGAGTCAGATCAGCGCGCTACGCCATTATTTCATTTCAGGCGAGACATCTGGAATGCTCAATGACGCAGACCGCTGGATTCGGATGGTCGCTACTAATCGGCTCACTGGCCACTCCCCGGGCTTCTTCTCCGTTTATACCATGCCGCCGAACCAGGCTGTCACCGCTGAACGGCAACTCATCATCAATAAGAAGCGAAACCAGCAGCCAGTGGCTAAGGATGTGAAAGCGATCATCCTCAAAAAGTCAAAACAACTGCTCAGCAAGCTCAGTATTAACGATCAATCGCTATTACAAAAATCCACCCCGCTACTTACCACTAGCCAGGCTGAGAGCACGGATGAGATACTGAGTGGCACTGTTAAGCTAGTCGTCACCTCACCACCATTTCTCGATGTGGTGGACTATCGCACCGATAATTGGCTTCGTTGTTGGTTCAATGGCATCAACTCATCAGAGCTACCTATTTCCCAGCTCAAATCAGAACAACTCTGGGTGACTAAAATGACGGGAGTTTTCAAGGAACTTAAGCGGCTGTTAGAGAGTGATGGAGTGATCGCCTTTGAGGTAGGCGAGGTGAAAAAATCTAAGCTCATGCTCGAAGAGCTCGTCATTCAGGCCGCGCTCGATGCTGGTCTATCAGTTCACGGTGTGCTCATTAATGCGCAGCAATTTACCAAGACAGCGAATTGCTGGGGAGTGGACAATAAATCTATGGGAACCAACACAAACCGGATTGTCATCGTTTCAAAATGAACCGCATGAGGACAGCAAACGGGATCATTCTCAGATTGACCAAGCTCACCGAAACTAGCCTGATCGTCACCTGGTGTGTGGAAGGCGTAGGGCTGGTGAAGACCGTGGCGAGAGGCGCTAGAAGACCTAAGAGCAGCTTCGCGGGCAAGCTAGACCTCTTCTACACCGCCGAGCTATCTTGGATACCTAGCGCGAAAAGCGAGCTAGGCACGCTTAAGGAACTCGTCGTGACTGAATACGCCGAAGGCATCCGTAAACTCTACAAGAACACCATGGTTGCAGGGTATTTCTCAACGCTGCTGGAGTATGTCATGGAGGCTGGCGAGGCGGATGATGATGCCTACGGTTTATTGGTGAGAGCGTATCGCTATCTGTCAGATGGGCCGGTGGAATGGAAGGCTGTGGTGCATTTTGAGAAGGAGCTCGCTATTCTGTTAGGAGTTTGGGATGGGAAGGGGCACGTTCATCCGCATCTTTGTCTGAGAAGTGCTTTCGGTGGACTACCCAAAAACAGAGCTGCCTGTGAAGGATTGTTTCAGAAATAGTGGAAAGTTATTTTGGAAAGGCGCGGTTTTTATGACAATAAGCTTTCATTAGCGAGGATGTTGCTTTAATTATTGAGATCATACAAAATATAAAACTATGGATTCAGGAACAGCAAACTTATTAGAAATGCTCTCAGAGCGGGTATTAGAATTAGCCGAGGCGGGTAAATGGGACGAGGCAATGCGCTCAGCTGATGCCGTGATAGAGAAAGCCCGCATTTCTAACAGTGGAGACTTCAACGATACTGTCTTCTTAGCGCTCACGCTAGAAGTCAAAGCAGACCTACTCCGACAGCAAAGCTACTTAGAAGAGTCTCGTGTGGTTTATCTGGAATCTCTAGAACTGCTTAATGGTATCGATGAATGCACCGAGATATTGGCACGGATTAGTGCCAGCATTGGAGTGCTCTATGACGCAGTTCAGAATGACGAAGAAGCGATTATTTTCTACGAGCATGCCATTGCAATGTATGAACAACTTGATCCGCCACATCTAGAAGAAGTGGCAGATATTTGTAATAACCTTGGCTTTATCTACCGCAGTCTTGGTAATATGGATACTGCAGAAACTCTGTTTCTCAAAGGGCTACAAATCTGCCGTAACTCCTACGGAAAGAACCATGAAAAGACCGCTACCCTCTTTAACAATATAGGCGCACTTTACCTTAAGTCTGGCTACGATGAGCAGGCGCGCGAAATGCACACGATGGCACTAGAAAGCAGACTAGCGAGTCTGGGTGATAAACATCCTGATACCGCTCAGTCATACTCAAATCTTGCTTTATCTCTGGTGCAGATCGGTGAAAATAAGCAGGCGAAAGAGCTATTCCTAAAATCCCTCGCCATCTATGAGAAACACATCAAAACAGAATCTTACGAATATGCTTCTGTTGCTGAAAACTATGCAGAATTTCTCCGTGCTTCAGAAGATGTTAAAGGTTCAGCTAATATGATTAAGAAAGCCCAGAAGAAGCTAGCTAAGGTATAAATTTTGGGTCTAAAATTAAATAGCATATTGGCAACTAAACCGATAGCTTGGGCTTTATGATCTCAAGGAGGAAAACCCAGTATAAGATAAGTGCATCATTACGGCATTATCTTTACCACTTTGGTCGGCAGTCAGATATACCGCTCATCTACGATGATCTGTCAGGCTACATCGGAGCGGTTCCCTATGAAGGTCCAGATGGTGATGAGACCTTGTGGCTCACCGTTTTCTACTCACCAGAAGTGATGGAAGAGCTTCGGGTGAAGCTCACTAGAATCTACGCCATGTTGAAGGTCGGTGGCGAGAGCTCTTACCATGAACACCTGATTGTTGACCGGATTGATCTCGGCGAATTTGGTAATTCTCGTCCATTTAGAATCAAGATTACTAATCAATTTAACGACAACTCAGACTACTATTACGTAAAAGTGGCTGACGCCTCGCGCATTTACGGGCTGGAGCTAGAACACATCCTCTCGCCTAACAGGATGAACTATATAGTCAATGGCAACACACTTATAGAGACTCACATAGCAGGTCTTCCGGGGGATGTTTTTCTTGGTGAGTATCTAGCAAATGAGAAGATAAACGAAGTTCGGATTGCCAAGGAATTCGTGAAGTTCAATGAGCGCTGCTTTATCCGCCTGCTGGGTGATATGCGCTCGGTAAACTACGTCGTCGACATCACGCCTGACTTTGAAGAAGTGCAGTACCGTGTTCGTCCTATTGATTTTGACCAACAGTCCTATGAAGGAAACTTCAAAATCTATCATTCTTATAATTTTCGCTCTAACAGAAATATAACTCGGTTAAGCTTTAATTGCCTCAACCGCCGCACCATCCGCCAGTATGCCGAGGAAGAGCGCTCTCAGATGTCTAATAGAGCAGCCTCAGAATCTCGGAGACTTAAAGGTCTACTTCGGATTATGCGGAAGGAAAAACTTGCCCCTAAAGAAAATATCACTCGCTTAGCTCATGATCTCAACACTATACACAACACAGACATTTTTACCGAGTGTGACACCATGGGCAAGCTCACCGAAAAACACATTTACTACATGTTAAAATTATGATCATCGCATTTCACAAACCATACGGAGTACTCAGCCAGTTCAACGAAAATCCAGACAAGCCCGGGCAAAAAACGCTCGCCGCATTTGATCTCCCACCAGAATTCACACCCGTAGGCAGGCTCGATATGGACTCTGAAGGACTCCTGCTCATCACTGATGAGAAACAACTCGAAGCCGACCTACTACGGCCCCACAAGCAGCACGTCCGAACCTATCTTGTGCAAGTAGAAGGTAAGCCCACCCTAACAGATATGCGGGATATCGCTGCTGGTGGATTAGAGATCCGCGGGCATACCACGAAGCCATGCTTCGCCCAGCTCGTAGGTGGTATCCCGAGAAGGCTCGGCACTAGAGAACCGGCGGTAGATCCTATTTCGGAGGAACGTTCATCTTGGATTATGCTCAGGCTCAAGGAAGGCAAGAACCGTCAAGTCCGCCGAATGACCGCCAAGATAGGCTACCCCACACTCAGACTCATCCGCACTAGTATTGGCGAATTTGATCTAGGCGATCTGGCGCCAGGAAAATGGGTAGTGCTAGATGATGATGATGTAGAGGCTCTGAAGAAGTAATCGATGACTCTACTGAGACGAGTCGGATATTAGCTCACCCGCACATGACCAACAGGTCTCGAAGTTAGCGGGGTTTGGTTTACCGCACTGTGGACATTTAATGTCTATTTGCTCAGACTTATCTTCAGATACAAACTGCTCTTGTTCGATGTGTTTCTTGAGAATTATCATAGCTTTCTCTAGATCTTTTTGCTGCATTACGCAGAGGGCAGAATCAGGGGTTGTGGGAATTGAGAGATGATCATCTTTCACCACAGTAGCAATACCCTGCTCTTCGAGAACAGATTGATAATGCCCTACTTTTACTGAGCAACTATTCCTGAAAATTTCTATCATGTCTGTATTCTAGGCGAATATATCCTATTTAGCGAAAACAAAAAAGCCCTCAAGGATGAACCTTGAGAGCTTATTCTGAAATCTGTTGGGGTTACTTTTTGAAGATCGTGTTTCCTGTAGAAAGGAGATCGTCGCAGGCTGTCTTGAGTCTGTCACAGACGCCCTGCTCACCTTTCTTGATGTAGGAGCGTGGATCATACTTCCCTTTCACGCCTACTTCGCCATCTATCTTGAGGACTGACTCGATGTTCTCACAGATGTGAGCTACGATCGGGCGAGTGAAGGCATACTGGGTGTCCGTATCGATGTTCATTTTAATCACACCATACCCGAGTGTCTCGCGGATGTCTGCGAGGTCTGAGCCTGAGCCACCGTGGAATACGAAGTCCATTTCTGCTTCTGCACCGTGCTTATCGACTACTGCTGCTTGGCCATCGCGGAGGATAGTCGGCTTTAGCTTCACTGAGCCTGGCTTGTAAGCACCATGGACATTTCCGAAAGTGGCCGCAAACATGAATCTGCCGATAGGAGCCAGTGTCTCATAGACCTGAATCATGTCTTCAGTGGTGGTGTAGAGTTTCTCCGCTGGGAGGTCTGAGGTGTCATGCCCATCTTCTTCGCCACCTACGCAGCCAGCCTCTACTTCGAGGATGATGTTGAGTTCAGCACATTCCTTGAGGAGTCCTTTTGAGATCTCCATGTTCTGGTCGAGATCCACTACGGAGCCATCGAACATGTGTGACTGGAAGAGTGGTCCCTTACCTTCTGCGATACGATCACGTGAAGCTTGAAGCAGTGGCTTGAGGAAGCTATCCACCTTAGCTGGGTGACAGTGATCTGTGTGGAGCGCCACGAAGATGTCATACTTCTCAGCGAGTCTGTAAGTCGCCTCGGCGAGAACGATGGCACCGTATGCCTCGTCACCTACTGCGAGACCTGATGCGAAAGATCCCCCACCAGTAGAAACCTGGATGATACCATCTGAGCCAGATTCCGAGAAAGCTTTGAGCGCACCATTGATGGTGGCTAGTGAGGTGACATTGATGGCTGGATATGCGTAGCCGCCTTTCTGGGCAGCGTCTAGCATCTGTACGTATTGTTCTGGAGTTGCGACTGGCATGATTCTGTTGTGGGGTAAGTTAGATTAAATTAGATTAGATTTGGTTAGTTCGATTGGTAATGATGTGAAATGAGATTAAAATGGAATATCGTCTCCTCGCAGGTCATCAATGGATGGCTCTCCGCCACCGTCTTGACTATTGGAAAAGTCTGGCATGTCATTTGAATTTGAGTTACCCGCTGAAGCTGTTTGGCTCCCACCACCGCCACCTGATCCTGCTTGGATTTTCCAGCAGTTGAGGTTGACGTAGTACTTGCCTTGGTATTCGTTTCCTCTGATGTCGAAGCTTACATTGACGGCTTGGCCCACTGCGAATTGATCGAGAAGCGCGCATTTGTCTTTGACGATTTCAAATTTAATATCCTGCGGGTATTTAGAGTCTCCAGTGGTGATGACAAATTCACGCTTAGTGAATCCTGATCCAAATGTCTGGATGTCATTGATGATTTTTAGGTTGCCTTGTGCTTCATACATGATGCGCGAGTGTGTCTGCTCTCTATGCCTTGTCAACTCTGATTTGGACACTAATATGGCATAAAACTATGCTTTAATAGGCATCCTCATCAAACCCCGCATTTTTTCAAAATACTACATTAAGGTTGCTAGACAAGGAGCGAGAAAAATCGATAGAAGCATGATCATCAGTGTATGTTAGCAGATTTAATCCTAATCATCATTCGAAAAAAATACCATCCCATCAAGATATTCAAAAATCATAGAAAACAATATTGTTTCATGCTCACCGGGAATCAGGTCCGGCTCTATGAATGGAGATGGCAGAATTCAAGCACTTGGAATAAGGTCACGCTAAAGCCAGGCCATAATCGATGGGTTACTAACTCGTATTATCCAGGGGTGTATAACTCTCCAGTTTATAAAATTCGGTTTGATCATGTGCTTGGTGACGGTAAGACAACGTGGAAGTATTTTGATCTAGACCGGAATAAGTCTGCAAAATCTAAGCCTCAAGATAGTGCAAAGCGATACTTTTTCAGTACTAGTAATCAGTCACTTCTTAATCTCTACGACTCAGATAAATAGATGATAGCGGGAGAAAATCTATTATGAAATTTTAGACTATGTAATCTTGTTTGCCATCTCTTCTGTCTTTAGAAGCCACGCTAGCAAGGCAATAGTAAATTCAAATGATAGGTCTGATAATTTTGTAGAGTTTGCTTAGCGCGCTTTGGACTTAATGCTTTGTTTTAGTCCAAGAAACGCTGTAGTTAATGAGGCTACTTCTAAAATCCCGTATGTAAGCTGCCAAGGCCAACTTGGTGAATCCATAGGTTCAAAAGACGCTAGGAATCCAAATGCGCAGAAAGCTGCGAATCCGAGCGCAACGATTGATGCGATGATGCTAGCGAAAGCTGACCGACGAGACAGTGCGATTGCGGCGATAATTGATAGGCCGAGAAACCCAACGGTAATGAGTAGAATTAAGTGCATGCGTGCATAATGTCACGATTCACACAATACAGTAAATCGATAGTATCAATTTTAAATATTGATCTGATCGATGGCATTTTGGTCGAAGCCTAACAAAACTTATCAAGGACTCTACTACTTCTTGAATTTATAGTGATTTGTTAGGTTCTGATGCAACATGCCCGTCAATGGGAATAGCTGAAAGAGTGGTTCTAAGGAACTTTAGTAATTCCCCCCTGCTCTTGTAGGAAACAACAGTCTCGATGTAGGGGAATCGGATGATTGAGCCATCATACTTAGTCATATTCATGGTAAATCCGTCTGAATCATTCCAATAGATAGTTTTCACTTCGGAGATGTTTAGTTCTTTTTCTTTCCCTATAAATCCCCAGATTACTTTTCCCCTATCTATGCTGAAAACATGAGTCAATGATCCTCCAGACATCATCCATGCTCCTCGGATGAAAATAACGAATACAGCCATACCGGCCACACCAAATACAACTTCAAAGGATGACCACTCTCCCTCTGCAAGAGAATGAAATCCAAGAGACATAAAAACTACTGACAAAAAAAGACAAAAACTTAGACCTATAAAACCGATGATTTTTGAGTCTCTTTTGGTTCGGTGGAAAACCTTCATTTTCTATATAAATAGTGTGAGTGATAATCTACCTTACCATCGTCTCAAAGTAATCAGGCATTGGTGCTTCTATCACGAGATCATCTTTGGAGTAGGGGTGCTTGATGCTGAGCTTGGCGGCGTGGAGGGCTAGGCGTTTGACTCCTTTTTCGCCTTTGCCGTCATTGCCGTATTTTTTGTCGCCTACTACGGGGCAGCCTTTGTCAGCTAAATGAACGCGGATTTGGTGTTTTCTGCCGGTTAGAATGTTGAGTTCTACGAGGCTGTGCGTATCGTTTTGTTTGAGGACTTTGTAAGCTGTCTTGGAGAGCTTTCCTTGCTTCTTTTGATCGGGATTCGTGGCAGAATACATCTTGAATACACCTTGCTCCACGAGATAGGAGCTGATGATACCCTCGTTCTCTGGCAGGTGCCCATGGACGACGGCGTAGTAGGTTTTGTTAAAGTTAGACCACTCAGACTGGAGGTAAGTTTTTACTTCTTCAGTCTTGGCAAAGACCAAGACGCCAGAGGTTTCTCTATCGAGCCTGTGCACGATGAATATCCGGTGTGGAGATTTGTGGTTTCCCTTGCTCACGTAGTCAGTGAGATTTGAGTAGGCGGTACGGATACTTTCGCGGTCAGTTCCCATGGTGAGGAGACCAGTGACTTTATCGACGAAGATGATGTCGCGGTCCTCGAAAAGAATATTTAAACCTTTAGGTTGATATTTTCTAGGTGGACGTTTGAATTGTTTGTCTTGGCGGTGCTCTGGCATTAGGTCAGTAGTATGCCAGAGATGGTTGCGAGGTCAAGCTTGGTGGTGATCATCGTTTACCGCGCTAGAGGGTGCGAAGCCAATGAAAACGGCCATAGAGACAAGTGCGATGCTGGTGATGCAGAGTGGGTAATAAAAACTCAAAGAATCTAGAAAGCTGAATTGACAATAAATAGGCGATCACTTATTCATTATCTCATTCATATTATAGATTGTTATCATGTTCTGCCATACTAAATTATTTCTCACACTTATCGCTCTAAGCCAGGTTAGCTCAGCGCAATCTACTTTTGAGAGGGTCTGGCCGATAACAGAGTGGAGCTGTATTCATCCTAATGGCGAGGAAAAAGCCGAGTTCAAAACAAGGAGCCGAAATTGAAGAAAAAATAGCGTGATTCAAAATACCCTCAACATCATCATAGCCAGCGTATGGGTCATCAACGGACTTATTAGCAAAGTTCTCGGCCTTACGCCACGGCATGAAGCAATCGTGGCCCGTATCCTAGGCACTGAATTCGCCCATCCCCTTACCATCCTCATTGGGATCTCTGAAATCTTCATGGCAATCTGGGTCTTGTCAAAATTCAGAGCAAAACTTAATGCCTACGCCCAGATATTCCTAGTCAGCACGATGAATATTTTAGAAACTATCCTTGCCCCAGACCTCCTTCTCTGGGGACAGTGGAACCTCCTCTGGGCAATCACTTTCTGTCTCATCATCTGGAAAAACCACAGACTTGCTATCGCTAAATGAATTTCCTCCAACACCACCCCTTCGCCGTCAAAGCCTACTTTGATCAATCACTTGTCTTAGCCTATGCCGTCCCAGCAGAAGAACTTCGCCCCCACGTCCCAGCTCCGCTCCAGCTGGATCTCTACCAAGATAGCCATGCCTTCATCGCCCTCGCCGTGGTCGAGACCAGCCAACTCCGGCCATCTCTCTTTCCCAAATTTCTAGGTAGATCCTTCACTCTCCTAGGTTACCGAGCCTTTGTCCGTTATACTGGTGTAGACGGAAGAACCCGTCGCGGTCTCTATATTCTCCGCTCAGAAACTGACTCCCCCTTCATGACCTTCAGCGGAAATATATTCACACAATATTGCTACAAAACCGTCAAACTAAACTGGCAAAAATCCCCAGATGGCTCCCAGAAAATCACTACTAACCTAGGCCTTGAAGTTCAGACCGCCGCAGCTTCCGCTGAGCCACCACTTCCAGCAGGATCTGTTTTCCCTGACTGGCGGCAAGCTCGTAGATTCGCCGGCCCCATGCCCTTCACCTTCACCCACGATTCTGAAACTCAGAAAATGATTTCAGTTGAAGGTGTCCGTCAAAAGTGGACACCCACACCCATCGAAATCGAGACCCAAAAAGTACCCTACTTCGATCAATTTAACTTCACTAACTGCACTTTAGCCAACGCCTTCACCGTTCAAGATATCCCTTACCTCTGGAAAAAAGGCACCACCGAACACTGTCCATGAAACGCACACCCTACCAAGGCGTAACAAACATCATCAGGTTTAATCCCGGCATGTTTATCACTGCCGGCTTGCTCATTCTAGCTGGAGTAGTCGCCCTTTCTCTCACAGCCGGCTGGCTGCAGATCTCCATCTCGCTTGCTCTAGCCGGCGCAGTCATCTCCCTATCTATCTCTCTCATAGCCTCCCACTGGATTTACGATAAATCAGAAATCTACACTCTCCCATCCCTTAAAAATTGTGATCCTAAGAACCACGAAAACTGGCTCACCATCAACGCCGGATTCGATGAAATCACCCCAACTCTGAAAACTCGATTCCCGGACATCAACCTCCGCATCCTCGACTTCTACGACCCCGAAAAGCACACCGAATCCTCCATCGCACGAGCAAGAAACGCCTACCCACCACACCCTGAAACTGAAACCATCACCAGTAATTCTATCCCAGCAGAAACCAGCTCTATCCAAAAAATAATCGCCTTCTTCTCACTCCACGAAATCCGTAACCACGAAGAACGAGTCACCACCTTCAATGATCTTCGCAGAACCCTAACAAAAAACGGAGAGCTACACCTAACAGAACATCTACGGGACCTTCCAAACCTCGTAGCCTACAACTTTGGCGCCCTCCATTTCCACACCAGAAACGCATGGGAAAAGACCTTCGATGAGTCCAACTTTGCCATAAAATCAGCAACTAAAACCAGCCCTTTCGTCACCACCTTTGTTCTTATCAAGAAATGAAACTCCTTATCCAACTCATCGGCCACGGTCTCATCCTCCTGGCGCTCATCCACGTAATCTTTCCCAAAGCATTCAACTGGAAAAACCAGCTAGCCACTCTCAGCCTCATCAATCGGCAGTTAATGACAGTTCATACGTTCTTCATCGCCTTAACAGTTTTTCTCATGGGCGTGCTATGTATTACCTCCGCTCATGAACTGCTAACCACAGCCTTGGGCAAAAGAATTCTCGGTGGACTAGCCATCTTCTGGGGTATCCGCCTCGTAACTCAACTCTTCTGGTATTCCCCTCAACTCTGGAAAGGAAAGCCAAGAGAAACCAGCATCCATATCCTCTTCCTAGCCATCTGGCTATCTATAACCACCATCTTTACCATAGCCGCTACCTCCTGAAACCCTGAGAAGATGCAAAAAATACACTACAAAGGACAAGCCACCCACACCAGCGTGCTGGAAATTTCCAATCTCCAAAATTACGATTGGCACAATCCAACAGACGCAGACACCCTCCGCGCACAGAAAGACAGATAATAAAAAGAAACGGTAGCTCAACCCTTTACTTTTAGCTTCAACAACTGTTTTATGGTCATAGACGAAGACCACCCCTAAAACGGTCCGAACGCTCCGCGCCACTTTGATTCGTAGCCGTCTCACGGCAACTCATCTCCCTAATCGAAATAAAGAGACAGAAAAATATAATGAACTGGCTGAAATTCTTGTAAAAGGCTAAACATAAACTATTTTCCCTAGTGTAAAGTCCCTATGATTTTAAATCCTATTTAACACTTGTATTCTCCACTAGATCATGAGGTTATGTTTTAAAGTAACAAAATGATCACCAATTAAACAAAACTATGAAATCGAACAAGATTAAATCTGCCCTCAGTGCAGTTACTACTTGCTCACTACTAGGAATAGTAAGCTTTGCTCCCATGGCACAAGTGACCAACGCAGCAGTCCTTGCTCCTGTAGGATTCGTTGTTCTCACATTCAAGGCCGAGTCAGACACCCCCTTCTCACTCCCTTTGAATCGTCCTAAGGTCTTCAGAGGACAATTGGACACTATCTCAGTAAACACCATCAACATTGCCAACGCCGACTTCACTGCAAGCGAGTTGGTCTATGCAGATGGAAGTCAGAATGAGAAGTACTACCTACTTTTCAACACAGGAACGTTAGAAGGAAGAACCTTTGATGTGACGGCTAATAGTATGAATAGTATCACTGTGGATCAAGATGGAGACACAGATATTCAGACACTTATTGGTGCTGCTTCCACAGACAATTTCGAAATTAGACCACATTGGACACTAGATACTCTCTTCCCTAACGGAGCTGGATTCCCACAATCGACAAGTATTTTTGATAACGGTTCTGAAATTCATACCAAGCCGGCGAATGTTCCAGGTATTAATTTGTCCTCAGAAAAGATTTATAAATATGTCACAGATACAGGGTGGGTTGATACGGCAAACTTACTATCCGGACAGGTAAAAGACGTAGTTCTGAATAGGAACTCCTTCTTTCAAATGAGAAACTACACAACTTCTGCAGTGATCAAAAACTTGGTAGGTGATGTGCCTTTAACTGATGGAAGGCTTAAATTAAGGAGTAATGTTATTAAACAAGACAGCCATGTTGCATTTAGTTTTCCTACTGATATTAAATTATCAGAGACAGGTTTAGAAAGTTCTTCTGGGTTTAAGCACACTTCAGGACAGTTCAATTCAGATGGAGACACTCTATGGCTTTATGATCTGGCTCTGACAGGCTATAATAAATCAGCATTTGTGGGATATTACTACGTTGGTGGTCTAGGTTGGATTGACAGTTCTAATATTCTAGGTGGGGCTGTTGATGCTTCAACAGTTAATTTAAAAGCAGGTACAGCTTGTTTTGTAAGAAAAATATCAGAAGTAAGTGCTGAGACTTACCATCATGGAACTGCATTGCCATACAACCCGTTTGCAGAATAAACGATAATCACATGAAGAAAATAATAATATTATTACTAGTATCAGGAACATTAGCTAATGCAGTAATCACTGTAGCTGGAGGGTTGGTTACAAATTTGGCTGATGAAAATAATACTGAGTTATCAGCACCAACAACATTTGCCGTTCTTGTTGCATTAAACAATGATTCATTTGACGGACTAGTGATGAGCGATACGATTAGTATTGGCGAAACGGTTGGTGAGGGTAAATATTTCGTATTGCAGACAGAGACTACAATAGATGTTTCAATTAATGGTTTTGGTGAAGCAGGTCAGGTAGATATAGCTAATTACAATATAGTAGGAACTCCTCTTGCTGGTGCTGGTGGTGGTGCTGCTGCTGGTAATAACGTCGCATTTGTATGGTTTCCAGGGCTTGTGGGCTCCTCGCTTACTACAGTTGACTTCTATGGAGCTGTTTCAAATGTCGATTGGATATTACCTGCTGATGGGGGAACATTAACTTTTACCAACATAACAGGTTCACCTCAACAGGCCAACTTTACTATTCAACCAATCCCAGAGCCTAGCTCAATTGCTCTTCTTGGACTTGGTGCGTTTGGTTTGCTTATGCGTCGTCGCAGAGACTAATTGAAACTAATCTAAAACATAAATAGTTTACGAAGTTCTTTGCAGTTTACTGCAGGGAACTTTTACGTTTTTACGATTAGGCCATGGAAGCATCTGAATTACTTGCGAACGCTAAGGATGTACTGCTTAACAAGACTAAAAAGACAGACAAATAATAAAAAAAACAAGACTAAAAAGACAGACAAATAATAAAAAAGGAACGGTAGCTCAAGCCTTGTAGCTTTAACGACTGTGCTATGGTCATAGATGGAGACCACCCCTAAAACGCTCCGCGCCACATTGATTCTTAGCGGCGTCACGGCAACTCAACTCCCTAATCGGTCAGCTATGGCTTTGCCTCCGACAAAAAAACCTACAAGCCTGCAGTCTTTTTCAACACCCTAAAGCCCTGATCACGCTGGCTACTTTCAATCCGCAGCATATTTCGATGGGCTTCACTTCATTAATAAGACCCATTAAATTTATTAAGTGAAATTAAGGATGAATTTAAACTCATTTAATTGGTTTAACGAATTTAAGATTAGCGTTAAATTCATTTATCCATGAACCTGACCGACTACATATCTGGAAGCTGGCAAGAGCAGTCCAGTATAAAATTTTTCATCCTGCCCATGTGAATCATCAGTGGAGCTGGGATGATCCGCAGATAGACACATTACTCTCTGAGGCTAATCGTCGCCTTGGTGAGTTAAATGGTTTGTCCTTTATTGTAGCTGATTTAGATCGGTTTATCCAGATGCACGTGGTCAAAGAGGCGCAAATGTCTAGTAAGAATGAAGGAACTCAGACGGGAATGGATGAGGCATTACAAGACGATCCTGATGAAATTGCCCCTGAGAAACGCGATGATTGGCAAGAGGTAAGAAATTATATTGCAGCGATGAACACTGCTATTTCTGACC